>Ga0302202_10000279_pt1 | contig 66777 bp, 58 predicted proteins | sample II_Bog_N3_3_FD_194579 | JGI IMG/M metagenome (GOLD analysis project Ga0302202, IMG submission 194579) | Peat permafrost microbial communities from Stordalen Mire near Abisko, Sweden - II_Bog_N3_3 | ecosystem: Environmental > Terrestrial > Soil > Wetlands > Peat | place: Sweden: Abisko... | reverse complement strand
TTGGACGCATGTCCTTCAACAGGGCATTTCACGGCGACCTCGTGGCGACCAGCCAAGGTGAAATGCTTTCTTTCCGCAGCAGTGTGCTGGGTTCCGCGGGCTACGTGGCGATGGAGACGGTGACCGGCACACTTCAGGGGCGCAATGGCAGCTTTGTATTGCAGCACAGCTCCACCATGACCCGCGGCGTAGCCGAGCAGTCCATTGATGTTGTGCCGGATTCCGGTACTGGGGGGCTTGCGGGGCTTGTCGGTCGCCTGGTGATCACTATTGCGGAAGGTCAGCATTCCTACCAGTTTGACTATTCACTGACCTGAGATAAGCAGGGAGAGGCGAGGGGGCTCACGCCTCTCCCTGGCATTTCACGGGTAACTGACCGCTTGCACCCAATTGGCGCCTTTACCAGAAGGTGCGCTGGAGCTACGAGTGAGCGTGCCGTGCAGCGGATCGATGGCATACACACCCACTTCAGGGCTTTTCTCTCCAGTAACCAGCAGCCATTTGCCCGATGGGTCGACGGTGATCCCCCGCGGTTGCTGTTTGACCTTGATGTTCTGCAGGACGCTCAGCTTGCCGCTTTTGCCGTCTACCGAAAAGGCACTGACCGTGCTGCCGGTGCGTTCAGAGGTGTAGAGGAAGCGCCCGTTGGGGGTGAGCTGGATATCGGCAGCCCAGATCAGATTGGCCGCCAGCGGCGGCGGGGTCGGTTGGCCAGGCTTGATCATCGGCCGGGCGATACCGTGTACCAGGCCGGAGTCAGCGGGGATGGCATTGACTTCGGACAGCTCGCTCAGGCGTCCGCTCTTCGGGTCGATGGCAAACGTGGTCACGGTGCCGGCCATCTCGCTGAGCAGGTAGAGGAAGCGGTTATCGGATGAGATCACCGGATGGCGGGGACCACTGCCCTTGGGCATGTCGATATGGCCCAGCGGTGTGAGCTTGCCGCTGGCGGCGTCGAATTTGAACTCCAGGTATTGATCGGAACCCAGGTTGGCGGCGTACACGAAACGATTGGTCTTATCGACAATGATCGAGTGAGCGTTCGGGCCGGTCTTGATGACTTGTCGTACATCATCGCTCACCACGCCCTTGGCATCGATGGCATTGACGCTGATCAGGTCCTCGCCGTACGACGCGCCGAACAGATAGTGACCGGCCTTGTCCGTCGAGATGTAGGCCAGGCTGTCGGCAACCTTGGCGTTCTTCAGGTGCTTGAGGGCACCGTTGGCCGGGTTGATGGCGTAGGTCGCTACCGAATAGGGCTTGCCGCGTATGGAAGCGTAGAGCTTGCTGCGATCGGGGCTCAGCGCCAGGGGCATGACGCCAGCCCCGACGTCGGTGGTGGCCAGCGGTTGCAATTGCCCCTTTGCCGACAGTTCATAGCTGCTGAGCGTACCGTCATTGGCGTTGGAAACGTAGACGAAGGTGTTGGCCCAGGTCAGTGGGGTGATCAGCAACAGCGCGGCACCGGCGAAACCTTGCAGGGTTTTGGTTCGACTCATTTGAGGGACTCTTTATTGTTGTTTTAATTGTCTGTCATCGTATGACTTGGCCTGATTGTTAGGCGGCCATGCCTGCCTTGTCAATCCTGGGGTGGGTCAGGGCGGCACGGTTTGCCAGTGTCGTTCGATCAGCAGCGGTGCCGATAAGCTTTCTGCCTGCTGACACAACGCCATGGACCTGGCGATTGTTTCCAGGCCGGTACACGCCTCAATGCCCTGGCTCAAGTATCGAAACAGTGCTACACCGGTTCCCGTTGCGGTATCCATCTGGATGAGGGGTTGCTCCATGGTTCGGACTCCGTGACGTCTTCACCAACGGAGCACACTGCCGACCCGATGACTTGGGGAAATTCAGACTTTTTTGAATGACAAGGCATATAGGCTAGACCTCGCCCGACAGCGCGCAAGTGTGCACGGGCATTTCTCCACTCCGCTCGTCACTTGCTTAACTGACAAGAGTTTCACGATCGGCGTACTGAGCCAGAAAGCTCAGGTTCAGGTTGCCGGGCGCAACCTCGATAGCAGACTAATCTTCAGTGTCATGGCCAGTGGCCGTTGCCCGTACAGAAGCAAGCCCCAGGGGAGAGATGAGTGAAGCGCAGCAAAGGAACAGTAATTGTGCTGGTGGTCGTGGTGCTGGGGCTTCTTGTCGGGGGCTGGGTGCTTTATCACAGCTTGAACAAGCCCAAGGGCAAACCGCCTTCGATGGGCGATCCGGTGACGGCCGTCGCCGTCAAATTGATGGATGTGCCGGTGTACATCGATGCCCTGGGCACGGTGACGCCGACCCGCAGCGTGACCGTGGTCAGCCAGGTCTCCGGCATCCTGTCCTCGGTGGACTTCAAGGAAGGCCAGCGGGTCAGCAAGGGCCAGGTGGTGGCGCGCATCGATGACCGCGCGCTCAAGGCCCAGCTGGCCCAGGCCAAGGGCCTGCTGGCCCACGACCAGGCAGTGCTGGTCAATGCCCAGCGCGACCTGGCGCGCTTTCGCGAATTGATCAAGGTCGGCTCGGTCAGCCAGCAAACCCTCGATACCCAGGTCGCCACGGTGCAAGAGCAAGTGGGGACAGTGGCGGCGGACGACGGTGCGGTGCAGAACCTGCAAGTGCAGGTGAGTTACTGCACCATCACCTCGCCGGTGGATGGCATCGTCGGCCTGCGCCTGGTGGACCCCGGCAACTTCGTGTCCGCGGGCAGTACCACGGGGATCGCGGTGATCACCCAGATGAACCCGGCCACGGTGATCTTCGCGGTGCCTGAGGATGATCTGGGCGCCATCGACCAGGCCATGACCAAGGGCAAGGTCGATGTCCTGGCCTATGACCGCAACAAACATAACCTGCTGGCCAGCGGGACCTTGCTGGCCCTGGACAACCAGGTCGACACCACTACCGGCACGGTGCGGGTCAAGGCGCAATTCAACGACACCGGCAATGCGTTGTTCCCCAATCAGTTCGTCAACGCCCGGCTCAAGGCCGACGTCTTGCAGCAGGTCGCGGTGGTGCCGACCCTGGCGATCCAGCACGGCAGCAAGGGCGATTTCGTCTTCGTGGTGCAAGGCAACAAGGCCAGCTTGCGCAATATCAAGAGCGGGCCGGTCAGTGGCGACCTGACGGCGGTGCTGGAGAATGGCGTGAAAGTCGGCGAGCAGGTGATTACCGAAGGGGCCGACAAACTGGACAACGGCTCACCCGTCAAGGTGGTCAGCCAGTGAGTTCAGCAATGTCTCAGACACTCAGTTTGTGCCTCCCAGGTAGTCATTGCTCATGAACGTCTCCAGACCCTTTATCGAGCGCCCTATCGCAACCACGCTGTTGATGGTCGCCATCTTCCTGCTGGGGTTGCTCGGCTATCACTTTCTATCGGTTTCCGCCCTGCCCGAAGTCGATTACCCGACCATCCAGGTCTTCACCCAGTACCCCGGGGCCAGCCCGGATGTGATCAGTTCCTCGATCACCGCACCGCTGGAACGCCAGTTCGGTGAAATGCCCGGCCTCAAGTCGATGGGCTCCACCAGTTCCAATGGCGCTTCCGTTATCACCCTGCAATTCGACCTGTCGCTGTCGCTGGATATCGCCGAACAGGAAGTACAGGCTTCGATCAATGCCGCCGGCACCTTCCTGCCGGCCAACCTGCCGTACCCACCGGTCTACAGCAAGGTCAACCCGGCCGATGCACCGGTCCTGACGCTGTCGCTGACCTCCGATGTATTGCCGCTGACCAAGGTCGAGGACCTGGCCGACACCCGCCTGGCGCAGAAGATCTCGCAGATTTCCGGGGTCGGGCTGGTCACCATCAGCGGCGGCCAGCGCCCGGCGGTACGGATCGAGGCCAACACCTCGGCGCTCAACAGCATGGGCCTGTCCCTGGAGGATGTGCGCACTGCCCTGGGCGCGGCCAACGTCAACCAGGCCAAGGGCAATATCGACGGCAAGTTCCAGGCGTTCTCCATCGGTGCCAACGATCAACTGCAATCGGCCGAGGAATACCGCGACCTGGTGATCGCCTACAAGAACGGTGCACCGATCCGCCTCGCGCAGATCGCCACCTCGATCCAGGGTGCGGAAAACCCACGGCAGGCGGCCTGGACCAACGACACACCGTCGATCGTGCTGAATATCCAGCGCCAGCCGGGCGCGAACGTGATCCAGGTGGTCGACCGGGTCCAGCAACTGCTGCCCAAGCTGCGCGCCAGCCTGCCGGGGACGCTGAAAGTCAGCGTGCTGACCGACCGCACCCAGACCATTCGTGCCTCGGTCACCGACGTCCAGTATGAACTGGGCGTCGCGATACTGCTGGTGGTGCTGGTGATCTTCCTGTTCCTGCGCAATGTGCCGGCCACGATCATTCCGGCCGTCACCGTGCCGCTGACCCTGATCGGCACCCTGGCGGTGGCCTACGCCCTGGGCTTTTCCCTGAACAACCTGACCTTGATGGCGCTGACCATTGCCATCGGTTTTGTGGTCGATGACGCCATCGTCATGATTGAAAACATCACCCGATACCTGGAGGAGGGCGATACACCTTTGCAGGCCGCGCTCAAGGGCTCGGCACAGATCGGCTTCACCATCATTTCGCTGTCGGTGGCACTGATCGCGGTGATGATCCCGCTGCTGTTCATGGGCGATGTGGTCGGGCGGCTGTTTCGCGAGTTCGCCATGACGGTGGCGGTGACCATCGTGATTTCCGCGATCATCTCCCTGACCCTGACCCCGATGATGTGTTCGCGCATGCTGCGCAATCACAGCGGGGAGCGGCGTCCGGACTTTTTCGACAAGATCAACGGCTACTACGTCCGCGGCCTTGACTGGGTGTTGCTGCACCGCACCTTGACGCTGATTTCTATCGTTTGCACCGCCTTGCTGACCCTGTTCATCATTGTGATCATGCCCAAGGGCTTTTTCCCCGAACAGGACACCGGGCTGATCCAGGGCATTTCCCAGGGTTCGCCCACCGTGTCGTTCCAGCAGATGGAGTTGCAACAGCAGAAACTTGCCGCACGGATTCTCAAGGACCCGGCGGTGGCCAGCCTGTCGTCCTTTGTCGGTATCGACCAGACCAACCCGACCATCAACCAGGGCAACCTGCTGATCAACCTCAAGGATCGCGGCGATCGCGACAGCGCGGCGGTGGTGATTCGTCGGTTGTCGGATGCCAATGCCGATGATTCCGGGGTGCGCCTGTACCTGCACAGCGTGCAGGACCTGACCCTCGACGCGACGATCTCGACCACCAGCTACCGCCTCGGCTTGCAGGCCACCGACCCGCAGGTCCTGGAGGAATGGACGACCAAACTGCTGGCGGCCATCGGCAAGGACCCGATGTTCAGCGATGTGCAAAGCCAGGCGATGCAGTTCGGCAACCAGATCCAGATCAATATCGACCGCGCCACGGCTTCCCGCCTGGGCGTCACGCCCCAGGCCATCGATAACGTGCTGTACGACGCCTTCGGCCAGCGCCAGGTGTCGACCATCTACACCCAGCTCAACCAGTATCACGTGGTCATGGCCACCGACCGGCCACCGCGCAATATCGCCGACCTGCTGACAGGACTTTATGTCACCACCAGCAGCGGTGCCGTGGCGCCCCTGGCGAGCATGGCCACCCAGCAGGTGATTCGCACGCCCATCACCATCAACCGGCTGGGCCAGTTCCCCTATGCCGACATCTCCTTCAACCTGGCTCCCGGCCAGACCCTGGGCGCGGCCGTGACGCGCCTGGATCAGATTGAAAAAGACGTCGACCTGCCCCTGACCGTACAGGCCAACCTGGAGGGCGCCGCCGCGACCTTCCAGTCCTCGCTGTCGAACCAGATCTTCCTGGTGGCGGCGGCGATTATCGTGGTCTACCTGATGCTCGGTGTGCTCTACGAGAGCTTCGTGCACCCGGTGACCATTCTCTCGACCTTGCTCTCGGCGGCCCTCGGCGCCTTGCTGGCGTTGCTGGTCACCGGTACCCAGTTCGACATCATCGGTCTGATCGGGATTGTGCTGTTGATCGGGATCGTCATGAAGAACGGCATCATGATGGTCGACTTCGCCCTGGAGTTGCAGCGCAAGGACGGACTCGACCCGGTGGCGGCGATTCGCAAGGCGGCGGAACTGCGTTTCCGGCCGATCCTGATGACCTCCATGGCCTCGCTGTTCGGTGCGGTGCCGCTGGCGTTGGGCACTGGCATCGGCTCGGAGCTGCGTCATCCGCTGGGCATCGCGATCATCGGCGGGCTGTTGCTCAGCCAGTTGCTGACGCTGTTTTCCACGCCGGTGATTTTCCTGGCGATGAACCAGTTGGAACGTCGCTTCAGCAAGCGTCAAGCCGAGACTGAGGGCTGATGCCGATGAACATCAGCGCGCCGTTTATCCAACGCCCGATTGCAACCATCCTGCTGGCGGTCGGCCTGGCCCTGTTTGGCTGGCTGGCGTTCCTGTTGTTGCCGGTGGCACCGTTGCCGCAAGTCGACTTTCCGACCATCAGTGTCCGTGCCTCGCTGCCGGGCGCCGATCCGGAAACCGTCGCCACGTCGGTGGCTACGCCACTGGAACGGCAGTTCGGGCAAATCGCCGGGGTGACCCAGATGACCTCGTCGAGCAGCCTGGGTTCGACCCGCATCAACCTGCAATTCGACCTGAACCGCAATATCGACGGCGCCGCCCGCGACGTCCAGGCGGCCATCAACGCCGCCCGCAGCAACCTGCCCAGCGATCTGTCGGGTAATCCGACCTACCGCAAGGTCAACCCGGCCGACTCGCCGATCATGATCATCAGCCTGACCTCCGACAGTGCCACTCCGGGCCAGATGTATGACGTGGCCTCGACCTTGCTCGAGCAGAAACTGCTGCAGACCAGCGGCGTCGGCGACGTCAACGTCGGTGGCGGGGCGCTGCCGGCGGTGCGTATCGAACTCAACCCGGACCGGCTCAACCATTACGGTGTCAGCCTGGAGCAGGTCCGCGCGGCGATCACCGCCTCGAACGCCAACCTGCCCAAGGGCGCGCTGTCCATCGACGACCTGTCCTACGGGATCGGCGCCAACGACATGCTGTTCAAACCCGAGGATTACGCGCCGCTGATAGTCAAGCAGAGCAACGGTGACGTGGTGCATATCGCCGACCTGGGTTATGTCCGCGAGGATGTCGAGGACCTGCGCAACTTCGGCCTGTCCAACGGCCGGCCGGCGGTGTTGCTGGTGGTGTTCAAGCAGCCGGGGGCCAACGTCATCGAGACGGTGGATGCGGTCAAGGCATCGCTGCCGTTCCTGCAAAGCTCGATCCCGGCCTCGATCAAGCTCAATATCCTGCTGGACCGCACCACCACCATCCGGGCGTCACTGCACGATGTGGAAGTCACCCTGCTGGCGTCGATTTTCCTGGTGACCCTGGTGACCTTCGGTTTCTTCCGCGACTGGCGCAGCACCCTGGTGCCGGCCATCGTGGTGCCGCTGTCGTTGCTCGGCACCTTTGGCGCCATGTATTTCCTCGGTTACAGCCTGAACAACCTGTCGCTGATGGCGCTGACCATTTCCACCGGCTTCGTGGTGGACGATGCGATCGTCATCGTGGAAAACATCATGCGCCACCTGGAGCGCGGCGAAAGCCGGGTGCAAGCGGCATTGGCCGGGGCACAGGAGGTCGGCTTCACGGTGTTGAGCATCAGTGTGTCGCTGATCGCGGTGTTTATTCCCCTGCTGATGATGGGCGGTATCGTCGGGCGGCTGTTCCGCGAGTTTTCCATCACGCTGTCGGTGGCGATCCTGATTTCGATGCTGATCTCCCTGACCGTGACGCCGATGCTCTCGAGCATCCTGCTGCGCCCGAGCCAGGAGACGGGGTCGGATCACGAGTACCCGGATTCGCGCTTCCATCGCTTCTATGACCGGACCCTGGGCTGGGTCGTCGAGCATTCGGCGCTGATGGGGCTGTTGACCGTGCTGGTCATCGTGCTCGCCGGCGTGCTCTATGTGCTGGTGCCCAAGGGCTTCTTTCCCCAGGAAGACACCGGGCGGCTGCAGGGCAGCATCATCGCCCCGCAGAGTATTTCCTATGCGGCGATGCAAGAGGCGTTCAGCAAGATCAACCAGACCGTGTCGAAGAACCCGAATGTCGATACCGTCGGTGGTTTTATCGGTGGCGGCGGTGCGATCAACAGTGGTCAACTGTTCATTGCGCTCAAACCGGTGGGGGATCGCAAGGACAGCGCCGACCAGGTGATCGCCCAGGTGCGCAAGGCCCTCGGTGAACTGCCAGGAACCCGGTTGTACCTGCAATCGGCCCAGGACATCACCGTCGGTGGCCGGCAGAGCGGGGCGCAATACCAGTACACCATGACCGCCGATGACCAGGACACCCTGGACGAATGGGTGCCCAAGGTCGTGGCGGTGTTGCATACCCTGCCACAACTGACCGACATCAACACCGACCAGCAGGACAACAGCCTGCTGGCCAACATCAGCATCAACCGCGATACCGCCGCCCGCCTGGGGGTCAATATCGGCAATATCGACCAGACCCTCTACGACGCCTTCGGCCAGCGCCAGGTCTCGACCATCTACAAGTCGGCCAACCAGTACCACGTAGTGATGGAAGTGGCGCCGCCGTACTGGACCGACCCACAGACCCTCAAGTCGATCTATGTCCCGACCGGGCCCGAGGCGTCCACCCAGGCGGGCGGCACCACGACGCTGCCATCGACCGCGCCGACCATGGTGCCGCTGTCGGCACTGTCGGATACCGGCATCCAGCGCACGGCGATCTCCATTGCCCACCAGGGCACGTTCCCGGCGGTAACGGCGTCGTTCAACCTGGCGCCGGGCATCTCCATCGGCCAGGCCACGGTCCTGGTGGAAAATGCCGTGGCCCAGTTGCGCATGCCGGCCAGTGTGGTCGGGCAGTTCGCCGGTACGGCCCAGGTGTTCCAGTCGTCGGTGGCCAGCGAGCCGCTGCTGATCGTCGCGGCCCTGTTGTCGGTGTATATCGTGCTGGGGATGCTCTACGAGAACCTGATGCACCCGCTGACCATCCTCTCGACCTTGCCCTCGGCCGGTGTCGGTGCGCTGATCGCCTTGCTGCTGACCGGCACCGAGCTGTCGATCATCGCCCTGGTGGGGGTGATCCTGCTGATCGGGATCGTCAAGAAGAACGCCATCATGATGATCGATTTCGCCATTACCGAGCGGGTCCAGCACGGGCGCAGTGCCCGCGAGGCGATTCACCGGGCCTGCCTGATCCGCTTCCGGCCGATCATGATGACCACCATGGCGGCCATTCTCGGGGCCTTGCCGCTGGTCCTGGGCACTGGCTACGGTTCGGAGTTGCGCCGTCCGTTGGGGATTTCCATTATCGGCGGGTTGCTGCTCAGTCAATTGCTGACGCTCTACACCACCCCGGTTATCTATTTGTGGCTGGACAGCGCTTCCGAGCGGCTGCGCCGGCGCGGCAAGGAGTCTTGAAAATGATGATGGGTCGACGCGCCCCTTACCTGGTCCTGTTGCTCAGCCTGAGCATCAGCGGCTGCATGGTCGGGCCGGATTACCAGAAACCGCCGATCGAACTGCCGCAGACCTTCAAGGAAGGCGCGCAATGGCAGCGGGCGGCCGCCAATCCCCAGGGGGCGCTGGACAGCCAGTGGTGGCTGGATTACCACGATCCGATCCTCAACGACCTGATGGTTCGCGCCGCCAAGGCCAACCAGTCGATTGTCGCCGCCGAGGCGGCTTATCGCCTGGCCCAGGCGCAGGTCGCTTCCAGCCGGGCAGGGCTCTGGCCGACGGTGACCGCCGGACTGTCCGGTTCCCGTGGGGTGGGCAGGAGCGGTAGCAGCGGCAGTACCGGTACGACATCGAGCACTTCGGGTGGCTCCGTCGAACAGAGTGTCAGCGCCACCCTCGGCGCCAGTTGGGAGCCGGACCTGTGGGGCCTGGTACGCCGTGGCATCGAATCGAGCCAGGCCTCGGCCCAGTCCTCCGATGCCTTGTTGGCCGGGGTGCGCCTGTCCATCGGCGGCAGTGTCGCCAGCAACTATTTCGGCATCCGCCAGCTGGATATCGATATCCGCTTGCTGAACGAACAACAGCGGATCAACCAGCAACTGCTGGACATCACCCAGACCGCATACACCCAGGGCACCGCGTCCAACGACCAGTTGCTGGTGGCCCAGGACCAATTGACCACGGTGGTGGCCGCCTTGCAGACCTCGCAGCGCTCGCGCGAGCAGTTCGAGCATGCCCTGGCGGTACTGGTGGGCGTGGCGCCGGCGCAGTTCAGCCTGGCACCGGTCGACAGCTTTGCCTTCAACCTGCCGGCCACTCCCTTGAGCCTGCCGTCGGGGCTGTTGCAACGGCGTCCGGACGTGGTCGCCGCCGAGCGTTCGGTGGCTGCGGCCAATGCGAAAATCGGTGTCGCCGAGGCGGCGTTCTATCCCAATCTCGACCTGACGGCCCAGGTCGGCTACACGGGCAGCGCCCTGGGCGGCCTGTTTTCCTTGCCGAACCGGATCTGGAGCGTCGGCCCGGCGCTGGCCGAAACCCTGTTCGACGGCGGTGCGCGTTCGGCGGCGGTCAAGGAGGCCGAAGCCACCTATGACGAGGAAGTCGCCAACTATCGCGGCACGGTGCTCAGCGCCTTGCAGAACGTCGAAGACAACCTCTCGACGCTCAATCACCTGCAGACCCAGACCCAGGCCTACCAGCAGATCTACCAGCGCAACCAGCAACTGTTCGGCAGCCAGCAGGCCCAGCAGAAGGCCGGTACGGTCAGCCTGCAAGATGTGTTGACCCAGCAACTGATTCTCTTGCAGACCGAGCAGAGTCTGCGTGACACCCAGGGCCAACTGACCCAGGGCAGCGTCAGCTTGATCCAGAGCCTTGGCGGTGGTTGGCAAGGGGGCGATTTGACCGGTAAGTGAGGCGTCGTAGCCTGTCGGTTTGCCCAGGGGGAGGCCACTCCGACGACGGTGTCGGTGAATATTTTTTGCGGTGGGCGCTGGCTCGTTATAACAATCTGTTGCAAGGCGGTATCTTGTCGGTGTTTTCCAGCCGTTAAGATGCACGCGCCCCAAGCGATTTCTTTTATTCAACGAGCCTGACCATGCCCTTTACCCAAGCAACCGGAGCATTGGCACCGCAGAGCGCCCTCGGTTATCAGGAGGCGATTTTTCCTCAGGTGTCTCGTTCTTTTGCCCTCACCATCCCGCAATTGCCGCCGCCGTTGAACACGGCCATGACCACCGCCTACCTGCTCTGTCGGATCGCCGACACCATCGAGGACGAGCCGACGCTGTCGATTACCGACAAGCAGCATTATGAAGCGGCGTACATTCGGGCAGTTCTCGGTGAGATCGATGCCCAGCCGTTCTGTGATGAGCTGGCCCCTTTGCTTTCCGAGGCCAGTTCGCCGGCGGAAAGAGCACTGTTGAGTCAGTTGCCACGGGTACTGGAAGTGCTGCAGACCCTTGACGAACCCCAGCAGGCGGCCATTGTGCAGTGCCTGCGGGTGATGTGCCCCGGCATGGGGGATTTCCAGCGGGTCGTTGGTTTGCAGGGGCTGGAGACCTTGTCCGAACTCAAACGCTACTGTTACTGCGTTGCGGGCGTGGTGGGCGAAATGTTCACCGAATTGTTCGTCGACTTTGCGCCGGAACTGGTGGTTCATCAGGAGCGGATGGCCTCACTGGCCGTGTCGTTTGGCGAGGGGTTGCAACTGACCAATATCCTCAAGGACCAATGGGAAGACCGGCAGCGTGGCGTTTGTTGGCTGCCACGGGACCTGTTTGCGCGACATGGCGTGTGCTTGTTGTCGTTGCACACGAGTACGCAACCTGGCTATGGGCCGGCGCTGACAGAACTGATCGGCATTGCCCACGCTCATCTGCGCCGAGCCTTGGACTACACGCTGCTGATTGCACCCGAGCGCGCCAGCTTGAGGTTCTTCTGCCTGCACTCCATTGGCCTGGCGATACTGACGTTGCGTAACCTGCATCGACGTGCCGATTTTCATTCCGGGTCGCAGGTAAAAGTGCCCCGCGGCCTGGCAATGACAACCATCAGCACTCTGCGCTCGCTGGGTGGAGACAACGCTGGCTTGCGGGCGCTGTTCGATCGGGCGACGCGTTCGTTGCCGTTGACCAGTCTCTGAAGTGCCGCGCTGTTGAGGTAAGATGCCGGCAAAACAGGCCCGCCGTGTTCGATAAGGGTTCGTATGTCCTTGATTTTTTCTGCCCGCAGGCTGGTGCCCCTCGGCCTGCTCTTGCTGTTCAGCGGCTGCCAGCCCGCCCCGACAACGCCCCTCGACCAACAACTCTATATCTGGCAACGCCAATGGCGCCCGGGCCATGAGCAGGCCCTGGCCCAGAGCCGGGCGGACTTCTCGACCTTGCGGGTGCTGGCCCTGCAGGCCCAGCCCAAGGCCGGGTGGAGCAGGGCGCGGGTGGATCTGGCGCAACTCAAGGCCGATGGCCGGCCGGTGATCGCGGTGATTCGCCTCGATGGCCAGCTTCCGGCCCTGGATCTGGAGTTGGCGAACACGCAGATCTCGACGCTGCTGGCTGATTGGCAAGCGGGCGGTGTAACGCCCGCCGGGCTGGAAATCGACCATGACAGCGGCAGTGCACGCCTGCCCGGGTATACCGATTTCCTGGTCAAGCTGCGCGGCCTGTTGCCGCCTTCGTTGAAACTGAGCATCACTGCCTTGCCGGCCTGGCTCGACAGCCCGCAACTGCCGGCCTTGTTGCAGGCGGTCGACAGCAGCGTGTTGCAGGTGCACGCCGTGAGCAACCCTAGGCTCGGGCTTTTCAATCCCGGGCAGGCCAGGGACTGGGCCGAGCGTTGGGGACGGGTCAGCGACAAGCCGTTTTACCTGGCGCTGCCGGCCTATGGCGTGGCCTTGTTGCCGGACGATCAGGGCGGGCCCGTGGTCGAAGCTGAAGTCGCATTGAGCCGCGGCGGCGAGCGCCGTGAGCTGTTGGCCGATCCGCAGCAACTGGCGACCCTGGCCCAACAACTGCGGGCCAAGCCGCCGGCGCATCTGGCCGGGTTGATCTGGTTCCGCCTGCCGCTGCCCGGCGATCGTCGGGCCTGGAGCCTGACCACCTTGCGCGCGGTGGCCCGTGGCGAGGCCCTCGCGAGCCAATGGCGAGTTGAACTGTCGGCCCGCGACGGCCTCTACGACATACGCCTGGCCAATGTCGGCAATCTCGACCGGCCGCTACCCGAGCGGGTGGTACTCGACGCCGAGCAATGTGATGGCGTCGACGGCATCAATGGCTATACCTTGCAGCAAACCTCGAAGCAGCTCATTTTTACCCGCCAGTCCAGCGCGCGCATTGCCGCTGGTGGCCAACGTGCGCTCGGCTGGGCGCGCTGTACCCGAATCGATCAAGGAGCCTGGAATGTCTACCCGTAACTGGCCTCGGCACCTGCTGTGCCTGTCCCTCAGTCTGCCGTTATCGGCATTGGCCTGCGGTCCGGACTTTCCCTTGCGCCTGCTGAACGATCGCGCCCAGTCCCTGGCCGATCTGCCGGAAACCAATTTTGCCTTCGAGGTCGATCGTCTCGGCGAAGCCGTGGCCGGCCTGAAACCGGCGACCGAGGCGACGCTGACGCCGTACTGGGACAGCGACGACAACAGCAAGCCCTATCGCGAGCAACGTGACAAAGTGGAGGCCAGTGAGCTGCCGGAAAACCTTCGGGCCGAGGTCACGCGTTTGCGCGCTCTGCAAGATCCGCAGCAGGTCGAAACCCAGGGCGCCAGCCTGCCAGCCGAGCTGCGGCTGTATATCGCCGGTGCCGTGGCCTTCCAGGCCGGTGATGCGCAGCGGGCGGTAGAGTACTTCCGTCAGGTCCTGGCCTTGCCGGCCGACCAGCGCAAGTTGCGCAGCACCTGGGCCGCGTATTCCCTCGGTCGGGCCTTGGTCGCCCTGAGTGTCCAGGCCGAGGCGGGTGTCGATACCCCGACGGATAATGCCAAAGCCCCAGCGGCCACCAGCATTGAGCTGCAAGCCCAGGCCCGACTCGCGTTCCAGCAGACCCGGGACCTGAGCGCCGGGGATTTCAGCGATCCGCTGGAACTGGGGATTGCCAGTCTGGGTGAGGAGGCCCGGCTGGTCAGGCTCGACAATGACTGGAACCGCGCCATTGCGCTATACGCCAGCCAGAGCCGGTTGGGCTCCAACAGTGGCTACACCTCGCTCAAGCAGATCTCCGGCGAGCTGGCGGGATTGCCGGATGACGAGCTGCGTACCCTGCTCAAGGAGAAAAACGTCCAGGAACTATTGACCGCCTACGTATTGAGCCGGGTTGGCGGTTCCTTCGATGAGCAGTCGGAGCAGGAGCAGCGACTGTCCAAGTTGCTGCTGGCCAGTGCCGCCGGCAGCCTGGATAACGCTGATCGCCTGGCCGCCCTGAGTTACCAGAAGGGCGACTACACGGGAGCCAAGGCTTTTCTCGAACACGCCGGTGATGGCGGCCTGGCGTGGTGGGTGCGGGCCAAACTGGCGTTGCGCGATGGCGACAAGGTTCAAGCCGCGGCCGCCTATGCCAAGGCGGCCAAGGCGTTTCCCAAGGACGAAGCCTGGGGCACACGGCGGGCACCGGACTGGAGCTTCGAAACCGTCCAGCCTGGCTGCCGGGTCGAGGGCGAAAGCGCGATCCTGGCACTGGACCGTGGCGACTACCTGCAAGCGTTCGACCAGCTTTACCGCAGCCAGGATATCTATTGGCAGGATGCCGCGACCGTGGCCGAACGGGTGCTGACGACCGACGAGCTGAAAACCTATGTCGATGCTCATGTGCCCGCAGCGCCGGCGGCCAAGCCCGAGGACAAGGAGAATTACGTGCGCCGTCCGGTGGCCGCGCAGTTGCGTGAGCTGCTGGCCCGGCGCCTGCTGCGCGAGGGGCGCTACGATGAGGCGCCGAAGTACTTCGACAGCCCCGAATTGCAGGCTACGGCGCAGGAGTATGGCCGCGATCGCCAGCAGGCAGTGTCGCGCTGGACCGCCACCGGGCGTGCCGAGTCGCTGTTTGCCGCTGCCACGTTGGCGCGCAAGTCGGGCATGGAAATCCTCGGCTACGAGATGGCGCCGGATTATCGCACCCTGGACGGTTACTACGCCCTGGACACGCCTGCGTTGCAACCGGCACCGTTTCTCGAAATCGCGGAAATCCAGCGGCAACAGGCTACCGTGGCCAAGCCCGACCGGCGTTATCACTATCGTTGGATCGCGGCGGACCTGGCCAGCCAGGCCGCCGACCAGTTGCCCCATAGCAGCCAGGCGTTCGCCGCCGTGTTGTGCAAGGCGGCGAGCTGGGTTGCCGGGAGTGACGAGGAAATCCAGTTATACCAGCGTTATGTCGAGCAGGGCCCGTACGTAAGCTGGGCGACGAATTTCGGCCAGCAATGCCAGGAACCGAACTTCGACCAGGCCAACAAGCGTTACCTGACCCAGCCTTTGAACGCCGTGCGTTCGGCCTTACGGCCTTACAAGGTGGTGCTGATCGTGGCGGTTCTGGCGGTATTGGGTGGGTTGGCGGCATTGTGGGTGCGTCGGCGCAAAGCGAAGCTTTGAAGCAAGGTGGGCCAGGGCGTGCTATTGCTTAGGGATACATCCCCTTGAACCTTTCATGAAGTTGGCGGCTCTGGTGCTTCATGTATTGCCCACAGACCCAAGAGGTGACGATATGCCGGTCAAGCACGATTTGCTCGCGGACCTGAAGTTGAACAAGGAGGCGCTTGCGCAGCACAGGAGCAAGGACCCCAGGCTCAACCAACTGCTTGATCAGTACGACGATATCGACAAGGAAGTGCTGGCGGCCGAGTCGGCCCAGGCGGCGGATGATCCGTTGCGCACGCTGAAGGAGCGGCGACTGAAAGTGAAGAACCAGATCGTCGAGCGTCTCCAGGCGATTTGATCCTTGTAGGCGCTGGCTTGTCATTGGGCCCATGAGCCTTGTGGCGCCTATCCGGGCGCCATCGCCAGCAAGCCGGCTCCTACAAGTCCGTGTATCACTACGACCCCCCGTCAAGCCCGGAACCTGTAGGAGCCGGCTTGCTGGCGATCGCGATCTCACCTTTGTCCCCGAAACACCTGACCCAATCGACAGTTTCGATATTCTATTTCCATATATTTCAATATTTTGTAGGAGCTTTATAAAGCTTATGTAAGGCTATGGGTGAGGCCAGGGAGTGCCGCACCATCGGAGGAAGGTACGCCTGGCCATTTCCACCGAGCACCATAAAAACAGGGAGTTTCAATGTCCGTCTTGTTCCAGCCGCTGTTCCGGCACGCCGTGCCATCCCCGCGTTTTAGCCGTCTTGCGTTATCCCTGCTGTGCGCCAGCCTGGCGCTGCTGACCCATAGCGAAACCCAGGCCCAACCGGCTCCGGTCGATGAGTCCGCCCAGGGCGAAGCACTGAGCCCCGATGCCGGCCCGCCGGCGAAGAAGGGTGTCTACCTGTCCGACTGGTTCAACCAGGACCTGACGGTGATCGGCAGCAAGGACATCAGCTTCGGGCCACGCCCGGCCGACGATGTCTATCTGGAATACGAATACTTCGGTCGCAAAGGCCCGTTCGAACTCTACGGCTACGTCGATATCCCCAAGGTCTTCGGCATCGGCAACAGCCATGACCAGGGCGCCTGGGACCACGGCTCGCCGGTCTTCATGGAGCACGAACCGCGCATCTCCATCGACTCCCTGAGCGGACGCAGCCTGGCGATCGGACCGTTCAAGGAATGGTATGTGGCCTTCGACTGGATCTATGACCACGGCAGTCGCACCGCCAACCGCGCCAATACCCTCTACAGCGGCCTCGGCACCGATATCGACACCCATTCGCGGGTCAATCTGTCGGCCAACTTCTACGGGCGCTACCAGTGGGAGAACTATGGGGCGAGCAACGAGTATTCGTGGGACGGCTACCGTGCCCAGCTCAAGTACATCGTGCCCATCGACCACTTCGGCAATGGCGCGTCGCTGACCTACATCGGCTTCACCAACTTCGATTTCGGCTCCGACCTGCACAAGACCGATCCGGCGCGTACCGCCAACGCCACGGTGGCGACCAACGTGCTGCTGTATTCCTTTACACATTTGCGCTTTACGCTGGTGGGACGCTACTTCCACAACGGCGGCAACTGGCGCGATGGCAGTCAGCTGAATTTTGGCGACGACGACTTCCGCGCCCGCTCCAACGGCTGGGGTTATTACGCCGGCGTCGGCTACCAATTCTGAAACCCTCGTTAATAGGAGCGTCCATGCGCACTGTGATTCGTCACTCCCTTATCGCCGGCGTGCTGCTCGGCAGCCTGGCCGGACAGCCAACCTGGGCCGCACCGGCCTCGCCGATCAAGCCCAAGGTCATGCTGATCACCATGTTCGCGCCGGAAGCGCAGGCCTGGATCGAGCGTCTGGCCCTCAAGCATGAAATCCCGGTACCAGGCCTCAGCGCCGAGTACCCGAACATTCATTGCAATGACCAGGACACCTGCCTGCTGGTGACCGGCATGGGCCAGACCAACGCCGCCGCCTCGACCCTGGCCCTGGCGTTGTCACCGCAGTTCGACCTGCGCCAGTCATATTTCCTGATTGCCGGGATTGCCGGGATCAACCCCCATCAAGGCACCATCGGCACGGCGGCCTGGGCCCACTACCTGGTGGAGTTCGGCACCCAGTGGGAGCTGGACTCGCGGGACGCGCCGAAAGACTGGCCCACCGGCTACATTGGCATCAACACCCGAGGCCCGAACGAGAAACCGCCGCTGGACTACAAGACCGAAGTCTTCGAGCTCAACCCCAGGCTGCAGGCCAAGGCGTTTGCCCTGTCGCATCAAGTGACCTTGAGCGAGAGCAAGGAATCCTCGGCCTGGCGGGTCAAATACCCTTATGCGCCGGCCAACCAGCCGCCGGTCGTGACCCGCTGCGACACCCTGGCGGGTAACACCTGGTTTTCCGGGACACGCCTGAGCGAGCGGGCCGAGGTCTGGACCCGTTTGCTGACGGACAACAAGGGCGTCTACTGCACCACCCAGCAGGAAGACAACTCCACCTACGAGGCCCTGCTGCGGGCGAGCAAGGCCGGGCGGGTGGACATCAATCGCCTGGCCGTGGTGCGTGCCGGCTCGGATTTCGACCGGCCGTATCCGGGCTATAGCGAAGTCGACAACCTGCTCAAGTACGCCGACCAGGGTGGTTTTGTCCCGGCCCTGGAAAACCTCTACCGCGCGGGCAACCCGTTGGTGCAGGCGATCCTCGGCAACTGGAAAGCCTGGGAGCAGGGCGTTCCCGAGAACTGAGTGGTTCGGTGGGGCGCGGCGCCAGTGCTAAGCTGGGCGCCCCACCGATCGCCCGGAGACCCCCGACCATGCTCAAACCCCTGGCCCTGGCCTTGTTGCTGGCCTGCACCGCATCGGCGGCACAGGCCGAACTGCTCGCCGATATGCCGTTGACCTACCAGGCCCAGGCCAATGCCGATACCCACGACCAGCCGCTGGTGATCTTCCTGCATGGTTACGGCAGCAACGAAGACGATCTGTTCGGTATCAAGGACGACCTGCCGGCCAACTACACCGTGCTTTCGGTGCGCGGCCGCCTGGAGCTGGACCTGGGGGCCTACCAGTGGTTCCACAAGAAGGTCGGGGCGGCGCAGTACGACGGCGACAGAGACGATCTGCTGCAGAGCGCCGCGGCCATCACCGACTTTGTTACCCGGGTCACCCAGAAGTATCACACCCAGCCCGACAAGGTGTTCCTGGTGGGTTTCAGCCAGGGCGCGATGATGACCTATGAGGTTGCGCTGCGGCATCCCGAGGTCCTGCGCGGTATCGCTTCCCTCAGCGGTCGGGTGCTGCCGGCGTTGCGCGCGGAGCTCAAGGGCGGGACGAAGTACGCCGGCTTGAAGGTCTTTATCGGTCACGGCACCGCCGATCCGCAGGTGCCTTACGCAGGGGCGACCGAGGCCCTGGGCGTGCTGAAGGGCCTGTCCATCGAACCGGAGTTTCATTCCTATCCCGGCGTCGGCCACACCATCAGCGCCAGCGAAGTCGAGGATCTGAAAAACTGGATCAGTGCTTCATTGCAACACTGACCGGCCGGAAAATTTTTCCGACTGCACTTGCGCGGGCTGCCGGGGTCAGAGAGTTGACCCCGCCGAACGAGCACCGCAAACCCTGTGGGAGCCGGCATCGACCGCCAAACCCCTTGGGAGAAACAATGAGCCAGGATGTCCTAGCAACCGAAACCAATCGCCGTCAATTGCAGCAGATCATCGCCGGTCTGTCCGAGGGCGTGATCCTGATCGAGGTCGATCAGAGCATTCTCTGGGCCAACGATGCCGCACTGGCGATGCATGGCGTCAGCCAGCTCAGCGAACTGGGCGCCAATGCCGAGCAGTATCAGGAACGTTTCCACCTGCGGTATCGCAACAACCATCCGCTGAGCGCCGACCAATACCCCATCGCCCGGGTCGCCAATGGCGAGACCTTTAACGATGTGGTGGTCGAGATGAGCATCCAGGCCGATGAGGAGACGCCCCTGTGCGTGCTGCGTATCAGCAGCATGATCCTGACTGACCGGGCCGGCACTCCCGAGTCCCTGGTGCTGATCATCAGCAACGCCACCGACTGGGCCAGTGCCGAACAGCGCTTCGAGAAAGCCTTCAGTGCCAACCCGGCACCGGCGGTGATCTGTCGGCTCAGTGACCTGCGCTACGTCAAGGTCAACCAGGGCTTCCTGGAAATGACCGGCTATACCCGCGAACAGGTCATCGGCCGCTCGGTCTACGAACTGGACGTGCTCGAAGACGCCGAGCGCCGGGACCTGGCCATCCAGCGCCTGGGGGAGGGTGCAACCATTCCGCAAATGCAGGCCGAGATAAGGCTGGCGGACGGTGGCAGCAAGCTGGTGATCGTCGCTGGCCAGCCCCTGGATATCCACGAGGACAATTGCATGTTGTTTTCCTTCATGGACCTGGAGCCGCGGCGCAAGATCGAAATCGCCTTGCGCCAGAGCGAGGAGCGTTTTGCCAAGGCTTTTCGCCTGACGCCGGTACCGACCCTGATCTGCAGTGCGGACAACCAGCAGTTGATGGACGCCAACGAAGCCTTCCTCAACATCACCGGTTATCCCGCCGAGGAATTGCTCGGGCACAGTATCCAGGCCGTAGGATTTATCGAGGACGGGGTGGTCTGCGAACGGCTGTTCGCGGCCCTGGGAAAGGCCGGCAGCCTGGAGGGCCTGGACCTCAGGATCCGCCAGAAAAACGGTGAGCCCATCGACTGCGTGCTGTCGGCCGACACCGTGGTGATCCAGGACGCGCCTTGCTACCTGCTGGTGCTGACCAATATCACCGAGCGCAAGCGTTCGGAGCTGGAGCTGGTGGCGGCCATCGAGGCGGTGATGCAGGACGCGTCCTGGTTCAGCCAGAAGCTGATCGAAAAGCTCGCCACGGTGAAAAGTGTCAGCGCACCCAACCTGGCGAGCTTTTCCTTCGGTGACCTGACCCCGCGCGAGCGCGATGTGCTGGGCCTGATCTGCGAGGGCCTGGCGGACAAGGAAATTGCCGCACGACTCGAACTGGCCCTCAATACCGTGCGCAATCACGTTGCCACGGTGTACTCCAAGCTCGACGTGCATAGCCGTAGCGAGGCGATTGTCTGGGCGCGCGAACGTGGCCTGTTTGTCACCCGGGACAAACGCTGACAGTGCAAATGCACCAGTGCCACTAGTGCATATACAAGTGTATGAACCCCGTGATTTTTCTTAGCATGGTTGCCTGACGCGCGGGCGGGGCGCCTGTGTAACGAATAACCAGGTACGGGACTCACCGGTGTGCTCTCTCTAACGGAATTACGTAGCTTGCTCGAAAAGGGCTTTGCGCCCCTGGCCTGTGAGTGTGTGCTGGGCGAGGCTTCGCTGAGTGTCAGGGTCTATGACCCCGAGACCGGGCGGGTCGACCTGATGGTCACGGGCATTTCCCTGAGCGTGTTGCACCAGCGCGAAGGGGCACTGCGACTGCTTGAAGAACTGCTTGAGGACCTTGAGTCCAATATGCTCAAGGCCGAGCGCGGTTCCGTCGCCCGCTAGCCGATGTGTTACCGGATACTTTGCTTCACTCCTTTGGCGCGTCGCTGCGCGCTTTTGTAGCACTCCGCCGCCACGGCGCCTCCTCCCGAAAACCCAGGCTTCTGACAAAAGCCTATTCCCATCAAACCGTTGAATGCGCTTGCGGGAAGCTGGCATGACTTATGCTTTTTTTGTATTCGTGGATAATTGGATACAAAAAGACAAAGGTGCTTCCCCATGCAGTTCGCCCCCACTTACGTTGAGCGTCAGCCCCAAACCGCCGAAGAGGAGGCTTATACCTTTCTGCTGGAGGCGATCTGTTGCGGTCGCTACCGCAAGGGCGACCGGCTGATCGCCGAGGACATCGCCGGCGAGATCGGCATGAGCCGCATGCCGGTGCGCGAAGCCTTTCGCCGCCTGGACGCCCAGGGCCTGGTGACCTTGCGGCCCAATCGCGGGGCGATTGTCAGCGGCCTGGAGTTCGACGAACTGCAGGAAGTCTTCGATATGCGCAGTGCCCTCGAAGGCCTGGCGATCCGCGTGGCTGTGCCGAAGATCGGCGAACGCCAGTTGGCGGCCCTGGAGCGGATGCTCGACGAGATGGACGACTACCGCGACGAAAGCGCCGAGTGGGTCAGCCGGCATCGGGCCTTCCACGAATACCTTTGCAGCCTCAGCGGCCGGCCACGGCTGATGAAGCAGATATCGGCCCTCTATTCGCTGATCGAGGCGCCGATGCGCCTGTGGCTGCAACACAGCGAAAAACCCTTGAGCGCCCGCCAGGAGCACGTGGTGATCCTCGATGCGATTCGCGCGGGCGATGCCGCGCGCGCCGAGGCCGTGGTGCGCCTGCACATCGAGGGCACGGTGCCGGCGTTGATCGATTTTCTGCAAACGAAAAAATAGAACCGGGCTCAAGCCCGGCCGTGTTTTGACTTCGAGTACTGCCCCCGTTATCAACGAACAGGAGTGTCTGGTCATGCATAAACCCCGCGTGTCGTTTGCCGCTGTATCCCTGGTGCTGCTGGTGCAGGGGGCGGTTGCCGCGCCCCAGGTGCCGGAGCGTTTGCAGAAGGTCGCCAAACTGACCTATTGCTCGGGCATGGACTCACCCCCGCTGGTGTCGTTCGACGAGGCCCAGAAGCCCAAGGGCCTGACCATCGACCTGGGCCTGGAAATCGCCAAACGGCTGGACAACAAAACCGTGCAATGGCGGGTGATTCCCTTCTCCGGGCTGCTGCCGGCTCTGTTGGCGCAACAATGCGACATGATCGTCGACCAACTGTTCGACAAACCCGAACGGCGAGAAGTGATCGACATCGTCAACTACATGTATTCCAGCCAGTCGGTGGTGGTGCCCAAGGGCAATCCCAAGCACATCAAGGCCCTCGACGATCTCTCCGGGCACAAGGTGGCGGTGCTCAATGGCTCGACCATCAAGACCCTGCTCGACGCCGAGAACGATACCCTGGCCAAGGCCGGCAAGGCGCCGATGAAGCTGGTGGTCTACAACACCGACACCGATGCCTTCCAGGCCCTGCGTATCAGCCAGGTCGACGCCTATGGCACCACCGTGGAAACCGCCGGCTACTACGCCGCCATGGCCCCCGATCTGTTCGAAGAAGGCGTGCCGGCCTTCAGTCGGATTCTCACTGGCCTTGGGATTCGCAAGGACGATCCGCAACTGAGCAAGGCCGTGCAGCAGATCGTCAGCGATATGCGCAGTGACGGCAGCTACGCCCAACTGCTGGACAAATGGCATGTGACCAGCGACACACTCGACTGAGGCGGGCGCCCGATGAATTTCAATTGGCAAGTGTTCTGGCAATACCTGTTGCAGCCCAGCGGCGTTTACCTCACCGGGCTCTGGCTGACCTGCCTGATCAGTGTGCTGGCGATGTCGCTGGGCTGTGTGCTGGGGCTGGCGGCTGCGTTGCTGCGGCTGTCGCGCAATCCCTTGCTGCACCTGCCGGTACGCTTCTACGTCTGGCTGATGCGCGGCACCCCGCTGCTGGTACAGATCGTCTTTCTCTACACCGCGCTGGCGGCCGGCGGGATCTTCCGTTTCGAGGACCTGGAGCTGTTCGGCCTGGTGATCCCGGGCAATATCCAGGCGGCGATCATCGCCCTGGGCCTCAACGAAGGCGCCTATATGGCCGAGATCATCCGCGCCGGGATTGGCGCGGTGGACAAGGGCCAGTACGAGGCCGGGCGTTCGCTGGGCATGACCTTCGGCAAACTGATGCGGCGCATCGTCCTGCCCCAGGCCTTTCGGGTGATCGTGCCGCCGTTGGGCAACGAGTTCAACGTGATGCTCAAGAACACCACGCTGGTCAGTGTGATCGGCGTGCAGGAATTGTTGCTGAGTACGCAGATGGTGACCTCGGCGACGTTCCGGGTGTTCGAGCTGTACCTGGTGGTGGCGATCTATTTCCTGCTGTTGACCACACTCTGGGGCTTTTTCCAGCGCTGGCTTGAGACACGCTTCGGCCAGTCCGAGCGGCCCGCGCCGCCCACCGCCGGCAGCCGCCTGTTCGGTCGCGGCGCCCTGAAAATGCTGAGGGGACGTTAAGCATGGCGCACAAGAGCGAAGAACTGATCATCGAGGCCCTGGACGTTTACAAGTCCTTCGGCGACTTGCCGATACTCAAGGGCATTTCCTTGCAGGTCCGCCGTGGTGAAGTGGTGGTGCTGATTGGCGCCTCGGGGTCGGGCAAGACCACCTTCATCCGTTGCATCAACCTGCTGGAAGATATCCAGGGCGGGCGCATTCGCGTCAACGGCAGGGCCATGGGTTACCGGGAGCGCGCCGACGGCAGCCTGGTGCGTGACTCCGAACGCAATATCGCCCGTCAGCGCCGGGACATCGGCATGGTCTTCCAGCGTTTCAACCTGTTCCCGCATATGACCGCCCTGGAAAATATCATCGAGGCGCCGATCCAGGTGCTCGGCGTGCCGAAGGCCGAAGCCCTGGAGCAGGCGCGGGCCTTGCTCGCACGGGTCGGCCTGGCGGACAAGGCCGGGCATTACCCGTCGATGCTTTCCGGCGGCCAGCAGCAGCGGGTGGCCATAGCCCGGGCCCTGGCGATGAAGCCTCAAGCCATGCTGTTTGACGAGCCCACCAGCGCCCTCGACCCGGAAACCGTCGGCGAGGTGTTGCAGGTGATGAAGCAGTTGGCCGAGGAGGGCATGACCATGGTGGTGGTCACCCACGAGATGGGCTTTGCCCGGGAAGTCGCCGACCGCGTGGTGGTCCTCGACCAGGGCGAGCTGATCGAGCAGGGGCCGCCGGAGCAGATTTTCAGTCGGCCGGCGCCCCCGCGAACCCAGGCTTTTCTCAGCCGTGTGTTGTGAAACCAACCCTTGTTTGGAAGAACTTTTGCCATGTTGAAATTTTCTGCCCACGAGTACCCTTATCCGTCGCAACGCCAGAGCGTATTTGCCCGTCGCGGCATGGTCGCGGCTTCACAACCCCTGGCCGCTGAAGCCGGCATCGAGATCATGCGCAAGGGCGGCAATGCCATTGACGCCGCCATCGCCACGGCGGCGGCGCTGACGGTGGTCGAACCCACCGGCTGCGGCCTCGGTGGCGATGCCTTCGCGCTGGTCTGGTGCAAGGGAAAACTGCATGGCCTCAACGGCAACGGCCAGGCCCCGGCGGCCCTGAGCATCGATGCGGTCAAGGCGGCCGGGCATACACAGATGCCGCTCCATGGCTGGACGCCGGTGACCGTGCCGGGCTGCCCCTCGGCCTGGGCCGAATTGTCGAAACGCTTTGGCAAGTTGCCCTTTGCCGAGCTGTTGCAGCCGGCCATCAGCCTGGCCCGTGAGGGCTTTCCCGTGTCGCCGGTCATCGCCTACAAATGGCAGCAGGCACAGGTGGAATTCAGCCCGCATCGCGACGCCGTGCTCGAGCCCTGGTTCGAGACTTTCCTGATCGAGGGCCGCGCGCCCCGGGCCGGCGAGCTGTTCCGCAACCCGGCCCAGGCCCGGACCCTTGAGGAACTGGCCGCCACGGCTTGCGAAAGCCTGTATCGCGGTGAACTGGCCGCGCGCCTGGATGCCCACTCCCGTGCCAGCGGCGGCTACCTGCGCAGCAGTGACCTGCAGGGTTATCGCGCGCAGTGGGTCGAGCCGATCCATATCAACTACCGGGGTTATGACGTCTGGGAAATCCCCCCGAGCGGCCAGGGCCTGGTGGCGCTGATGGCGCTGAAAATCCTCGAAGGTTTCCGCTTCGATCATCGCGACAGCCAGCAGACCTGGCATCGCCAGCTGGAAGCCATGAAGCTGGCCTACAGCGACGGCCTGCACTACATCACCGACCCCTTGCACATGCGGGTGGCGGTGGCGGACTTGCTCAGCGACGACTACAGTGCCCGGCGTCGTGGACAGATCGGCGAGCAGGCGCTGCCGCCCAAGCCCGGCGATCCCCATGCCAGCGGCACGGTGTACCTGGCCAGTGCCGATGCCGAAGGCAACATGGTCTCGTTTATCCAGAGCAACTACCACGGCTTCGGCTCCGGCGTGGTGCTGCCTGACAGCGGTATCGCCTTGCAGAACCGCGGCCAGGAGTTCAGCCTCGACCCGAGCCATGCCAACTGCCTGGCGCCCGGCAAGAAGACCTTTCACACCATCATTCCCGGATTCATCAGCCAGGGCGCGGAACCTCTCGGCCCGTTTGGCGTGATGGGCGGCTATATGCAGCCCCAGGGCCATGTGCAGATGGTGATGAACCTGGTGGACTTCGGTCTCAACCCCCAGGCCGCCCTGGATGCGCCGCGCTGGCAGTGGCAGGGGGAGATGAAGGTCGGTATCGAGCAGGGAGCTTCGCGGGACCTGGCGATGGGACTGGCGCGGCGCGGTCATCAGGTGCAAGTCGCCTGTGACCTGACCGAATATGGCCGTGGCCAGATCATCCTGCGCGACCCGGTCAGCGGTGTGCTGTGCGGCGGTACTGAACCGCGTACCGATTCTCATATCGCCGTGTGGTAACCGGTGGTTAAATCCGCAGGGCGCTATGCACTGGCGCCTCAATCTGGGTGGGGAGAAACAGGATGGACCGGCTGTCGGCGATGGAAACCTTTGTCTGTGTGGTCGAGACGGGCTCGTTCTCGGCGGCTGCCAGGCGGCTCGAGGTCGGCCAGCCGGCGGTGTCCAAGACCATCGCGCAGCTGGAGACACACCTGGGGGTACGACTGCTGTTGCGTTCCACCCGTGGGCTGACGTCAACCGAAGCCGGTGCGGCGTTTTTCGAACGGGCCAAACGCGCCATTGACGAAACCCATGAAGCGGAGCTGGCAGCCCGGGGGGCCGGTAGCGGCCTTGCCGGCACGCTGCGGGTGTGTGCCGCCGTGACCTTTGCGCGGCTGCATATCCTGCCTCATCTGGAGGGCTTTCTGGCCTTGCACCCGGGGTTGGATATCGACGTGGTACTGGATGACCGCAACGTCAACCTCGTGGAAGAAGGGATCGACGTGGCCTTGCGCATGGGCGAGTTGAGCGACTCCGGGCTGACGGCGCGCAAGATCGGCCAGTGCCAGCGCATGGTGCTGGGCACTCCCGCGTATTTCGAGCGGCATGGCGAGCCGACGTCGCCGGCGCAGCTGGTGGACCATCAGGCGGTGATTTATACGCAGAACGGCGGTGGCACCCACTGGTTGTTCAAACGCGGCGCCAGTGAACAGGCAGTCAGCGTGTCGGGGCGGGTGCGGGTTTCGGCCGCGGAAGGGGTGCGAACGACGGTGCTCGCGCACCTGGGGCTGGCCCTGTCTTCGCAATGGATGTTCGCCCCGGAGCTGGCCAGTGGCGAGGTGCGGCAAGTGCTTCAGGACTGGCATCTGCCTGGCCTGGATTTGTGGGCGGTGTTTCCCAGCGGGCGCATGGCCAGCGCCAAGGCCCGGGCCTTTGTCACCTATGTCGAGCAGTTGCTGGCGAACAGCTGAAGCCGCCACCGAAGTGGCGGCCGTGGCTTAACCGCGTAGCGCCGGCAGCAGCTCGGACGGATCCGGACGCAGCGTGTAGTCCGGATTCACCTCGGCGTAGAGCAGGATACCGTCCTGGCCGATCACGAAGCGCCCCGGCATCGGCAGGCTCCAGCTCGGGTCATCGTTGACGGTCGGCAGGTCGTTGCCGAAGCCTTTGTACAGCTCGACCAGGTAGTCCGGCAGTTCGAAGCGCAGACCGAAGGCTGCGGCGACCGCACCGCGGGTATCGCTGAGGATCGGAAAGCTCAGGTTGTTCTGGCGCACCGATTTGCGGCTGTTGGCCTTGATCTGCGGAGAGATCGCCACCAGGCTGGCGCCGAGTTCGCGGAAGGCGGGCAGGGCTTCTTCCAGGGCCTGCAGCTCCATATTGCAGTAAGGGCACCATACGCCACGGTAGAAACTCACCACCAGCGGCCCCCTGGACAAGAGTTCCGTGGAGGAAACCGGATGACCGTCGGGATCGTCGAGGGTAAAGACCGGGGCCTTGTCGCCGACCTTCAGGGCGCGCTCGGCCAGGCCGCTGGCGATCAGTTCGTCGGTGGCGCGTTTCATCACCGCATGGACCTGTGGCGGTGCGTTGTAAGGTGGCTTGCCGCTGACGAAGTCGGCTTTGAAGGCATCGAGTTTGGCTTGCAGTGTCATGGTCGTTTCCTGATGAGTACCAGTGAGGGATCGTTCAATCACCCGGTCATGCTCACAGGCCGGCCCCGGGCTCGGTAGAGAGAGGCGCGGCATAGCTCCTATTCTTGCCGGGAATACCGGATAATCACTTCCGGCGTGCGGCCACCCGGTCGTTGTGCACCTGACCTCGCGGAGTCTTGAATGGCCTTGCCGGAACCGTCGCTACACACTGAAATCAAGGTTCGTTCCAGAGCCCACGGATTATTCGTTCTTTGCCTTGTAGTGATCCTTACCGGTATTGGCGCCGGCCTCGGCGGTACGCTGCTGGCGATGTTGTTGCACGCTATCCAGCACCTGGCCTATGGCTATGGCCAGGACAGCCTTACCAGCCATGAAAGTTTCCTGCTCGGCGTGAGCAGCGCCTCGACTTCGCGACGGGTCCTGGCCCTGGTGTTGTGCGGTCTGGTGGCGGGCCTGGGCTGGTGGGCGGTCTATCGATTCGGCAGTCCACTGGTGGGTATCAAGAAAGCCGTAGCGCCCGATGGGCCGGCGATGCCGCCCAAGACCACGGTGTGCCATGCGCTCTTGCAGATCATCACCGTGGCCCTGGGCTCACCACTGGGCCGTGAAGTCGCCCCCCGGGAGATCGGCGCCCTCGTTGGGGCCTGGTTATCGCGCAAGGCGCAGTTGCCCCCCCAGGCCCATCGGCTGTTGATTGCCTGCGGGGCAGGGGCCGGGTTGGCGGCGGTCTACAACGTGCCGTTGGGGGGCGCGGTGTTTGTCCTGGAAGGGTTGCTGGCGGTTTTCAGTTGGCCGGCGGCAATCATCGCCCTGGCGACGTCGGCGATTGGTGCCGCCGTGGCCTGGGTCGGGCTGGGCGCACAGGTGCAATACGTGGTGCCGAGCCTGGCACTGACACCCGGGCTGCTTGCCTGGTCAATGCTGGCCGGGCCGCTGTTCGGGCTCGCCGCCTATGGTTTCGTGCAACTGACCGGTCGTGCCCGGATCCATGCCGCCCGCGGCTGGCGCTTGCCGGTGTTGTCCCTGATCAATTTCACCCTGATCGGCTGCGTGGCGGTCTATCTGCCCCAGGTGTTGGGCAACGGCAAGGGACCGGCGCAGTTGGGTTTCGACAGTGAGTTGACGTTGGGGCTGGCGGCCGCGCTGTTGGTGGCCAAGGTGCTGGTGACCAGCGCCAGCTTGCGGGCCGGGGCCGAGGGCGGACTGCTGACGCCCGCCCTGGCGATTGGCGCGCTGATGGCGATTCTCCTGGGGGGATTGTGGAGCCTGGCCTGGCCAGGGATTGCCCTGGGGGCCTTTGCCATCGTCGGTGCGGCGGCATTCCTGGCGGCGTCCATGAGCATGCCGATCACTGCCATTGTGCTGGTGGCGGAGTTCACCCGGATCGATCACGATTTCCTGGTGCCGATCATTCTCGCGGTGGTGGGTTCGGTGTGCATGAGTCGCTTGTGCGAAGTGATCGGTCGTCCGACACGCTGAGGCTTGCCACCGGGCGCAAGCCACTGGCGAGGATCCTGCTGGCCCTCTTGGCCTTGGCCAGACCATCGGGGTCGCCATTCAGCAAGCCTTGCAGCGCACCGGCACACAGCCGCGACTGGAAGTCATCGCGCCCGGCGAATTGCTGGTGCAGCAACTCGACCCCTTGCAGCGCCATGGCCAGGATCGCCTCGATACCGCCCGGCCCCTGGATCGAACTGATCATCACATGCCGCAGGGCCTTGCGGTACTGGCTCTGGGTGTGGATCGCGGTGATATCGACGCCGCTCCCGGCAAAGACCTTCTCCAGCAGCCCTCGCACGGCGTCGTCCTGGAGAAAGGGTTCGCCGCAGTCATCCTCGAACACCAGGCCCTTGGCGGTGAGTGTGACCCCCGTGCTGTGCTCGGTCATTCTGCTTCCTTTGTAGATCACGGCAGATTTGCAGTTTGCAACCAACCGCGGGATCAGACAAATGAAAAGCGCTCGGAAAAGTGCTACTCGTCATGACCGGTCAACAATTGCAGGCAGCGCTGCAACACCTCCGAGACGTCGCCCGCCCGGTAACTGAGCACGATCGGCGAGGTGATGCTGCTGTCCTGCAACGACGTGTAACCAATGTCATCCCGATGCAAGCGCTGAACCGATGCCGGCACCAGGGCAATGCCGACCCCGGCGGCCACCAGGCCAATGGTGGTCTGCAGTTCGTTGGCCATCTGCGCCACGTGGATACTCAGGCCATGCCCGGCGAACACTCCGAGCACGTGGTCGGCATAGCTGGGGCGCGGGCTGGCGGGGTAGAGGATAAACGGCTGCGCGGCCAGCTCCTTGAGGCTGACCGGCCGCCCGAGCAGCGGATGCCCGGCCGGCAAGGCCGCGACCAGGGGATCCTGGCGCAGGACTTTCTGGACGATGGCCGGGTCATCGAACAGCATCCGGCCGAAGCCGATGTCGATCCGCCCGCTTTTCAGCGCCTCCAGTTGTTGCAGGGTGATCAGCTCCGACAGGCCCAGTTCGATATCGCCAAAACTGCGCAGGCGGCGGATCAGGTCGGGCAGGGCGCCATAGAGGGTCGATGGGGCAAAGCCGATGCCCAGCCAGCGCTTGCGGCCGGCGGCCACCCGCCGGGTATCGTCACAGACCCGCTCAAGCTGTTCGAGCAACTGGCTGGAATGCTCCTGGAAAAATCGCCCGGCCTCGGTCAGGCGCAAGGGCCTCGAACGCTCCAGCAGCGCCACCCCCAATTCATCTTCCAGTTGCTGGATCTGCCGGCTCAGGGGCGGCTGGGCGATGTTCAACAGCTCGGCCGCACGGGTGAAGTTCAAGGTCTGGGCGAGCACCTTGAAATAACGCAAATGACGAAGCTCCACGATACCTCCTGGGTATGAAGCGAGACTTATTCAATATTGGACCGGCGCTGCCTTGAGCGTCAATCATGGCTGAAAGACCAATACCTCGTAGATGGATACGCCATGAGCGCTGTAACGATCGAACACTTCGATACCCAGATTGTCGACTTGCCCACCATACGTCCGCACAAACTGGCGATGCACACCATGCATGGCCAGACGCTGGTGATCCTGCGTATCCGTTGCAGCGACGGCATTGTCGGTATCGGCGAGGCCACCACCATTGGGGGCCTGGCGTACGCGGGGGAAAGCCCGGAAAGCATCAAGGTCAACCTCGATACCTGGTTCGCGCCGCTGCTGATCGGCCAGGACGCCAGCAACGTCAACGCCGCCATGCAACGGGTCGACCGGGCCATTCGCGGCAACACTTTCGCCCGCTCGGCGGTGGAGACCGCCTTGCTCGATGCCCAGGGCAAACGCCTCGGGCTGCCGCTGGCCGAACTGCTCGGTGGCCGCCTGCGCGAGGGTGTGGAGGTGGCCTGGACCCTGGCCAGCGGCGATACCGCCAAGGACATCGACGAAGCCGAACGCATGCTCGATCTGCGCCGCCATCGTCATTTCAAACTCAAGATCGGTGCCGGCGAACCGGCGCGGGACATCGCCCATGTCGCGGCGATCAAGCGTGCCCTGGGCGACCGCGCCAGTGTGCGGGTGGATATCAACCAGGCCTGGAGCGAGGCCGTGGCGGTGCGTGCCTGTCGCCAACTGGCCGATGCCGGGGTCGAACTGATCGAGCAGCCGCTGTCCCGCCATGATCGTGCCGGCATGGTCCGTTTGAGCGCCCATAGCCCGATCCCGCTGATGGCCGATGAAGCCATCGAGTCGGTGCAGGACAGCTTTGCCCTGGCGCAAATGGGCGCCGCGAGCATTTTCGCCTTGAAGATCGCCAAGACCGGCGGCCCACGTGCCGTGCTGCGTACTGCCGCAATTGCCGAAGCGGCCGGCATCGGCTTGTACGGTGGCACCATGCTCGAAGGCAGCATCGGCACCCTGGCGGCCGCACATGCTTTCGCCACCCTCGACAAGCTGGAATGGCACACCGAACTGTTCGGCCCGTTGCTGCTGACCGAAGACATTCTGGTCGAACCGCCGACCTATCGTGATTTCCAGCTGCTGATCCCGAAAACCCCCGGGCTCGGCCTGGCCATCGATGAAGAACGCCTGGCGCGTTTTGCCCGCCACTGACTTCCTGAACCAAGAGGACACACCATGCTTTTTCACGTACGCATGACCGTCAAACTGCCCACCGACATGCCCGCCGAACAGGCCGCACGACTCAAGGCCGACGAACGCGAATTGGCCCAGCGCCTGCAACGGGAAGGCACCTGGCGCCACCTTTGGCGCATCGCCGGCTTGTATGCCAATGTCAGCGTCTTCGATGTGCCGGATGCCCAGGCACTGCACGACACCTTGATGCAACTGCCGCTCTATCCCTATATGGAGATCGAGGTCATGGCGCTGTGCAGGCATCCCTCTTCGGTCCATGCCGACGACCGCTGAGCCCGGGTTTTCCAAGGTTTGCATCCACAAGAACAATGATGAGGAACAGCAGCATGACCGTTCGTATTTCCCAAACCGCCGAAGTCCAGAGCTTCTTCGAAGGTGCCGCCGGCCTTGACCAGGCTGCCGGCAATCCACGGGTGAAGCAGATTGTCCACCGGGTGCTGAGCGACAGCATCCGCCTGATCGAAGACCTGCGGATCTCGCCCGAAGAGTTCTGGAAGGCCGTGAACTACCTCAACGAACTGGGCAGCCGCCAGGAGGCCGGTCTGCTGGTCGCCGGGTTGGGCCTGGAACATTATCTCGACCTGCTGCTGGACGCCGAAGACGAGCAGGCCGGCCATGTCGGCGGCACGCCACGGACCATCGAAGGGCCGCTGTATGTGGCCGGTGCGCCACTCTGCGAAGAGGAGGCCCGGCTGGATGATGGCCTTGACCCGGGCACCGTGCTGTTCATGCGCGGCCAGGTCCGCGACCTCGAAGGCAAGCCGCTGGCCCATGCGCTTGTCGATGTCTGGCATGCCAACACCGGTGGTACTTATTCGTACTTCGACCCTTCGCAATCGGAGTTCAACCTGCGCCGGCGGATCCGCACCGACGCCGAAGGCCGCTACCGCTTCCAGAGCATCGTGCCATCCGGCTACGGCTGCCCACCGGACGGCCCGACCCAGCAGTTGCTCGATCAACTGGGCCGGCACGGCCAGCGCCCGGCGCATATCCACTTCTTCATTTCCGCCCCGGGTCATCGTCACCTGACCACGCAGATCAACCTGGCCGGTGACCCTTACCTGCACGACGACTTTGCCTACGCCACCCGCGACGAGCTGATTGCCGAAATCGTCTTCAAGGAAGACGCGAACGGGCGGCATGCCGAGATCGACTTCGATTTTGCCTTGCAGTCGACCGATGCCGCCAAGGAGCAGGACAAGGGCGAGCGGGTGAGGGCACTCGAAGCCTGACCCTCGCCGCATTCCGGCGTCAAAGGTCCCGCGCGCGCCTGCCCGCGGGACTTTTGTCGTCGTACCAGCCTTGATCGAAAAACAACAGAGGCTTATCCCATGACCACCTTGTTGAGTGAGCGCAGCCGGATCTTCGAACAGGCCGATGCCTACGCGGTCTCCGAGTACGTCAACCAGCATGTCGGTAGCCATTGCATTCGTCTGCCGCCCAAAGGCCGCCCACAGGCGAGCATCAAGCACCGGACCTTTTCCAGTCTCGACCTCTGCCGCATCAGCTACGGCGCCCGGGTCCAGGTAACGTCGCCGGCCCTGGAAACCATCTATCACCTGCAGATCCTCCTGAGCGGGCATTGCCGTTCGAGTTCCCAGGGCGAGGAGCGGATCTATACGCCCGGCGAGATCCTGCTGATCAACCCGGACGATCCGGTGGACCTGACGTATTCGGCCGATTGCGAGAAATTTATCGTCAAGCTGCCGGTGCGCTTGCTGGAAAATGCCTGCCTGGACCAGCACTGGCTGCTGCCGCGCCAGGGCATCCGCTTCGATAGCGCGCGCCGCGACCTGGCCGGGCTGGATGGATTCGTGCCGTTGCTGGCACTGATCTGTCACGAAGCCGAGAGCTGCGCCGGGCCCGAAGTGCAGGCGCTGTACGAGCGTATCGTTGCCAGCAAGCTGCTGGGATTGCTGGCGAGCAATGTGCAGCGGGTCAGCCCCGAGATCGAGAGCAGCGGTGGCTTCGAAGCGGTCCGCCAGTTTATCGAGGCACACCTGTGCGACGAGATCGGCATGGAGCAATTGCGCGAAGTGGCACGGGTCAGCGAGCGCTCCCTGTACTTGCTGTTCGAGCGGCAGGTCGGTATTTCGCCCCGCGACTATGTGCGCCAGCGCAAGCTGGAGCGGGTCCATGCGCTATTGCAACTGCCGGGTGCGCGCAGTGTCACCGAAGTGGCGCTGGACCACGGTTTTGTCCATCTGGGGCGCTTCTCCGAAACCTATCGCAAGCGCTTTGGCGAGTTGCCCTCGCACACCTGGCGTCGTCGCCGGGAAGCGGTTGCGCTGAACGGATAACGATTTGCAGGGGGTGGATATTGTGGCGGTCAGGGCAGGCATAAGGTGAGGGCGCCTGAGACAAGAACAATGGAGGGCCCAGCCCATGACCGACACACTCGACAGACTCGCCTGCCAGATCCGCGAGTCGGTTCAGGAAGACCCCGCCCGTGGAGTTTTCCGCTGCCGCCGCGACATCTTTACCGACACCGAATTGTTCGCGCTGGAGATGAAACACCTCTTTGAAGGCGGTTGGATCTACCTGGCCCATGAAAGCCAGGTTCCGCAGATCAACGACTACTTCACCACCGTCATTGGCCGCCAGCCGGTGGTGATCACCCGTGACAAGCAGGGCGTGCTGCATGGCCTGATCAACGCCTGTGCCCACCGTGGCGCCATGCTCTGCCGCCACAAACAAGGCAACAAAGGCTCGTTCACCTGTCCGTTCCACGGCTGGACCTTCAGCAACGCCGGCAAGCTGCTCAAGGTCAAGGATGGCAAGACCGGTGCCTACCCCGACAGTTTCGACTGCGACGGCTCCCATGATCTGCGGCGCCTGGCGCGTTTCGAAAACTATCGCGGGTTCCTGTTCGGCAGCCTGTCGGAGCAGGTTCCGACGCTGAACGATTACCTGGGGGAAACCCGGATCATCATCGACCAGATGGTCGACCAGGCCCCCGAAGGCCTGGAGGTGCTGCGCGGCAGTTCATCCTATGTCTACGACGGCAACTGGAAGCTTCAAATCGAGAACGGCGCCGACGGCTACCACGTCAGCTCGGTGCACTGGAACTACTCGGCGACCATGCAGCGGCGCAACTATGAGTCCGAGGGTACGCGCACCGTGGATGCCAACGGCTGGTCGAAAAGCCTGGGTGGTGTCTACGCCTTCGAGCATGGCCATATCCTGCTCTGGACCCGTCTGCTCAATCCGGAGGTCCGTCCGGTGCATGCCCATCGCCAGGCCCTGGCTGAACGACTGGGCCAGGAACGTGCCGACTTTATCGTCGATCAGACCCGCAACCTGTGCCTGTACCCCAACGTTTACCTGATGGATCAGTTCTCGACGCAGATCCGCGTCGTGCGGCCGCTCGCGGTGGACAAGACCGAGGTGACCATCTATTGCATGGCGCCCAAGGGCGAAAGCGCCGAGGAGCGGGCGACCCGCATCCGCCAATACGAGGACTTCTTCAACGTCAGCGGCATGGGTACGCCCGACGACCTGGAGGAGTTCCGCTCCTGCCAGACCGGCTACCAGGGTTCGATCCCATTGTGGAACGACCTGAGCCGTGGCGCTAAACAATGGCGGGAGGGGGCCGACGAGAACGCCCGGGCGATGGGCATGAATCCGCAGCTCAGCGGCATCAAGACCGAGGACGAAGGCCTGTTCGTACGCCAGCATGCGCACTGGGCCGCGAGCCTGCTCACGGCGCTGGAACGTGAGCGCAACGACCTGATCGCCACGGACAAGGAGGGCCAGGTATGAGCCTGTCACGTGATCGCTTGCTGGACTTCCTCTACCGCGAGGCCCGGCTGCTCGACGACCGCCAATGGGACGAATGGCTGCAATGCTACAGCCCGAAAGCGGAGTTCTGGATGCCGGCCTGGGATGACCACGACAGCCTGACCGAAGACCCGCAGCGCGAGATTTCACTGATCTATTACCCCAACCGTGACGGCCTGGAAGACCGCGTGTTCCGGATCAAGACCGAACGCTCCAGCGCCAGCACCCCGCAGCCACGCACCGCGCACCTGATCGCCAACCTGGAGGTGCTGGGTGGCGATGGGCGAGAAGTCGAACTGCGTTTCAACTGGCACACCCTCAGCCATCGCTACAAGACCACGGATTCCTACTTCGGAACCTCGTTCTATCACCTGGATGTCAGCGGCGAACAACCGCTGATCACCCGCAAGAAGGTGATACTCAAGAACGACTATATCCACCAGGTCATTGATATTTATCATATTTGAGGGTGGTCCCATGACGTATCGCATAGCCCTGAACTTCGAGGACGGGGTCACCCGGTTTATCGACTGCAAAGTGGGCGAAAAGGTGCTCGACGCCGCCTTTCGCCAGCGGATCAACCTGCCCATGGACTGTTCCGACGGCGTCTGTGGTACCTGCAAGTGCCATTGCGAAAGCGGCGCCTACGACCTGGGCGAAGACTATCTCGACGAAGCGCTGGGCACCGATGAAGTCGATCAGGGTCAGGTGCTGACCTGCCAGATGATTCCCGAAAGCGACTGTGTGCTGGCCGTGCCGGTGCCGTCCAGTCTCTGCAAGACCGGCACCTCGCGCTTCTACGCGACCCTGGCGGGGATCACCGTCCATGCCGACGCGGCTCTGGAAGTCAGCTTCGCGCTTGAACAGGCCCCGGTCTTTCTGCCGGGACAATACGTGAACATCGCTGTCCCCGGCAGTGAGCAGACCCGCTCGTATTCGTTCAGCAGCCTGCCCGGCGACAGCCACGCCAGCTTTTTGATCAAGCATGTCCCCGGTGGGCTGATGAGCGGCTGGCTGGGTGGGGCGCAACCCGGCGAAAAGGTCTCGATGAGCGGGCCGCTGGGCAGTTTCTATCTGAGAGCGGTCACCCGTCCGCTGCTGTTTCTCGCCGGCGGCACCGGGCTGGCGCCGTTTCTGTCGATGCTCGAAGTGCTCGCCGAACGCAACGAACGTCAGCCGATCCATCTGATCTATGGGGTTTCCCGGGACCAGGACCTGGTGATGCTCGATGCGCTGCAAGGTCTCTGCGCGCGGTTGCCGAATTTCAGCTTCGCCACCTGCGTTTCGGACCCGCAGACGCGGCATCCACGCCAGGGTTATGTGACTCAACACCTGGCCCCCGAGGCGCTCAACGGTGGCGATGTCGACGTTTACCTGTGCGGGCCGCCACCAATGGTCGATGCCGTCCGACAGCACTTCAAGACCGAGGGCGTGACCCCGAGCAGCTTCCACTACGAGAAGTTCACCGCCAATGCCATCGTCACTGGCGATGCCGCCTGAGGAGATCGTGATGAACCCACGTTTCAAGGACAAGGTCGTGCTGGTCACCGGCGCGGCCCAGGGCATAGGCCGTCGAGTGGCTGAACGCTTGCTGGAGGAGGGCGCCTGGCTGGTGGCGGTAGATCGTTCCGAACTGGTCCACGAGCTGCGCGGCGAACGGACCCTGACCCTGACCGCCGACCTGGAGCGTCATGCCCCATGCACGGAAGTCATGGGTGCTGCTCAGGGGTGCTTCGGCCGGATCGATATCCTCATCAACAACGTCGGCGGAACCATCTGGGCCAAGCCTTTCGAGCACTACCAGGAAAGCGAGATCGAAGCCGAGGTCCGTCGCTCACTGTTCCCGACCCTGTGGTGCTGCCACGCGGTATTGCCCTACATGTTGGAGCAGGGCAGCGGCGCGATTGTCAACGTGTCGTCGGTGGCCACCCGCGGGATCAATCGGGTGCCCTATGGCGCGGCCAAGGGCGGGGTCAATGCCCTGACCGCCTGCCTGGCCTTCGAGACCGCCGGCCGTGGGATTCGGGTCAATGCCACGGCGCCGGGGGGGACCGATGCGCCGCCACGACGTATTCCGCGCAATGCCCAGGCTCCCAGCACGGATGAACAAGCCTGGTACCGGCAAATCGTCGAGCAGACCGTGGACAGCAGCTTGATGAAACGTTACGGCAGCATCGACGAACAGGTCGGCGCGATCCTTTTCCTCGCTTCCGATGATGCCAGCTACATCACCGGCGTTACCTTGCCGGTGGGCGGCGGGGACCTGGGCTGATCAGGCGCGCAGCGCAGCCATATAGGCTATATATAGGCAGTGGGTTGCGGCACAATGCCGCAACCCCTGCCCATGCGTTGTATCGGTGAGCGTTGTTTGTCACCCTTGGCGCCAATAACCATCAGCGACGTCACTTTCGTGTCCATGCCCCGGTTTTCCCACTCATTGCGTCAGCTTGCCATTTGCCTGGCCATGCTTGCGGCGTTGCTGCCGAGCGTGATGCTGTTGCTGCCGGCTGCCCATGGGCAGCCGATGATGATGGGCGAGCATTGCAACATGGTTGGCATGACCGGACACGACACGTCCTCCGGCAGCCGCGATCCCTCGCCAGACCAGTATCACGAATGCCATTGCCTGCTGTGTGTCGTCCATGCGGTCGATATCGGTTTACCCCCCAGCGTCGTTCAATGGCAGCTTTCCGGCCGCGCTGACGTTGTGCTGGTGCAAGCGATCCTGCCACCCTATGTCAGCGCAGTCTGGCTGATCTCCAAGCCGCGCGGCCCCCCCGTGTTTTCCTGATTTCCTTGCGATGGCAAATCCTCCCCAGCCTGTTTGGGAGGTTTGCCCCTATGCGTTGCAACTTAATCCAGGAATGCCAACCCCATGGTCATGCCATCACTGCGCCGTACCCGTCGAAGCCTATTGCCGTTCGCGGCCTTGTCTGTCACCGCTTTATTCCCACACCTCGCGCTGGCCTGTGCCAGCTGCGGCTGCACCCTCAGCTCCGATTGGGACAATCTGGGCATCAGCAGCTCGTCGGGGTTGAAACTGGACCTGCGTTACGACTATCTGAACCAGAACCAATTGCGTAGTGGTAGCCACAGTATTTCTCCAGGCGCCGCGAGCCAGATCTCCAACAACGGCAACCCACAGGAAGTGGAGAAGTACACGCGCAATGATTACCTGACCATGGGCCTGGACTACAGCTTCAATGCGAGCTGGGGCGTGGATCTGCAGGTGCCGTATATCTTTCGCAGCCATAACACCCTGGGCACGGCATCGGATGGTGTTACCCCAGGCGATGGCGGTGGCCAGTACAGCTCCAGAACATCCAGCCTTGGTGACGTCAAGGTCATCGGTCGTTATCAGGGGTTCACTCCGCAGCACAACCTGGGGCTGTTGTTCGGCTTGAAACTGCCCACCGGGGCACATGATGATACCGCCGCGTCGACCGACCCGACCGCTCCAGGCCCGGTCGCGATAGATCGTGGCCTGCAGCCTGGAACCGGGACCACCGATGGCATCCTGGGTGTCTATTACATGGATACCCTGAACAAGAACTGGGACTACTTCGGCCAGGCCCTGCTGCAAAAGGCGCTTGATTCAAGTGATCACTATCGCCCTGGCGACGGCGTCAATCTGAATGTCGGCCTGCGCTACATGGGCAATGCCTACGCCATGCCGCAGCTCCAGTTGAATGTGCGACATGTCGAGCGCGATGTCGGGGCCAATGCCGACACCGTCAGTACCGGTGGCACCCTGGCTTACCTCAGCCCGGGCGTGACGGTGCCGGTCGGCAGGAAAACCTCCCTCTACAGTTTCGTGCAAGTGCCGGTGTACCAGAATGTCAACGGTGTGCAGCTTGCTCCGCGCTATACCGCGACCATCGGCGCCCGATACTCGTTCTAGTGATCCATGACACGGAGAGAAAGTAGATGTGCGCAAAAAGACTACTGCCATTGTTCGCGCTCTGTTGCAGCCTGGTGTGTCTGCCCGCATGGGCGATTGATGTGGGTGAGCACGCGCCGAATCTGACGGCGAAAACCCTGGATGGCGAGACCTTTGACCTGCGCAAACAGGCAGGCCAGGTGGTCATTGTGAATTTCTGGGCTTCCTGGTGCGAGCCGTGCCGGGCAGAAATGCCGGCCATGGAAGCCTATTACCAACAGCACAAAGGTGAAGGGCTGAAGATTATTGCGATCAGCATGGATGAGCCGGAAGACGACGCCATGGTGCACAAAGTCATGGCCGCCTACAGCTATCCCGCGGCGCTCCAGCGGGATGCCGATTTCAAGGAATTTGGCCGGGTCTGGCGCATGCCCATGACCTATGTCATCGATAGGCAGGGCGTAGTGCGCAAGGATGGCAGCGTGGGCGATCCGAAAATTGATCGGCCGCTGCTGGATCGGTTGGTGAACCCATTACTGGCGGCGCATTAGCACCGGCAGCCTGAAAATCGCCGAGTGCTCCGGCACTCGGACCGGCCTTATCCCGCTATAGCGAACCTTGTTCTGGGAATAACCTCATGTTTTTTCCGGCCCGTGCCGGGGAGGGTGGCTATTTGTCGCCCTGGGAGGCCCGGACCAGAGCCTGGGGAAAAAGTTTCATGTTCGGGAGGTGAAGTTTCATCTGAAACAAATTGTATTAAAAAAAAGTCGGGCCTACCATGCGCACAATTCGAGACGGGTTCTCATTTAGATTCTCATTTTGGTCCTTTTGCTGCGGGTTGAGCGTGCTTTCCGCGTTGCAACAAGGATCAAGTCCTTATGGAGTCATCGATGCGCGCAATGTCGTACCACCGATCCACCCAGCGTGTTGTTCTGTCGACCGCACTGGCTTGTTCTGTCGCCTGGCTATGGATTACTCCCGCCAGCGCGGCACAAGCCGCACCGACTGCTAATCCCTCTGTAGCAGCCGACGACGTCAACCCCGCGGATCTGCCTGAAGCCGACCTGGCGATCAAGGCCGAGCCTGCTGGTCAGTGGACCGGTTTCCTGACGCGCCAGAACATGCTTGGCGATATCGGCGGGCTGCGCTCCAGCCTCGCAGCGTACGGTGTGACCCTGGGTCTGACGGAAACCAGCGAATACCTGAACAATGCCAAGGGCGGCTTGAATCGCGGCGGGGACTATGACGGTCTCACTACCGCGACCCTGAAGCTCGACACCCTCAAGCTCTTCGGCCTGGCCGGCGGTACCCTGAACATCAGCGCCTTGAGCGTTCACGGGAAAAACCTCAGTGCCGACAAGCTGGGCACCCTGCAGACCGCCAGCGGTATCGAAGCGGACACCGGGACCCGCCTGTGGGAAGCCTGGTACCAGCAGAAGTTCTTCGATGAGGCCCTGGACTTCCGGGTAGGCCAGCAAAGCATCGACCAGGAGTTCATGGTCAGCCAGTACGCCAGTACCCTCGTCAATACCATGTTCGGCTGGCCGGCAGTGCCGTCCTACGACATGCCGGCCGGTGGCCCGGCCTATCCGTTGTCGGCCCTGGGTATCCGTGTTCGGGTCCACCCGACCGATGCGATCACCGTACTCGCGGGCGTCTATGACGGTAACCCGGCCGGCACCAACGACGGTGACCCGCAACGGCAGAACGCCCACGGCACCAACTTCGACCTGCACACCGGCGCGCTGTACATCTCCGAACTGCAGTACGCCGTCAACCCGGCCTCGCTGGGTCAGACGGAGACCGCCAACCCTGGTCTGCCGGGCCTCTACAAACTCGGCGCCTGGTACAACACGCAGAACTTTGCCGACCAGCGCTACGGCACCGACGGGCTGTCGCTCGGCGATCCAAACAGCAATGGCACCGCGCTCGAGCATTCGGGCAACTACAGCGTCTACGCCGTGGCCGACCAGATGATCTGGCGCCAGGCCCCGGACAGCATGCGTTCGGTCGGTGTGTTCACCCGCCTGATGGGTGCACCGGGCGATCGTAACCTGATCAGCTTCAGTGCCAACGCCGGTGTAACCCTGGCCGCGCCTTTCGAAGGTCGCGATGCCGATACGGTCAGCCTGGCACTGGGCTACGTCAAGGTCGGCAGTGGCGCCGCGGGTCTGGATCTCGACAGCGGCAACCGCGTGCGCAATGGCGAGACCTTTCTTGAAGCGACCTACCAGTATCAGCTGACCCCTTGGCTGCAACTGCAACCGGACATTCAGTACACGCTCAATCCAGGGGCGGGCCAGAACCCGAACGATCCGACGCTGAGAATGGGCGACACGCTGGTCTGGGGCCTGCGCACCAACATCACCCTCTAGACCGGATGCTGGCCGGGCGCTTGTCGCCCGCCGAAGCGCACCGATCCGCTTTGTTTGATTTCGGCCCTGCCTGACAGGGCCTGTCGACTTCGAGAAATCAGGAGTATTGCATGACGTATTCGAGCCTGCCGCGTCTGGGCAAAGGCCTTGTGGCCCTGGCCACGCTATTGACCTTCAACGTCGCCCTGCCGGCACACGCGGATGACGCCCAGGGTTTTCTGACGGGCATTCACAAGCACCAGCCCCTGACGTCCACGGTCCCGGAGAATGGCGACCAGAACCCGTACGCCATTGCCGTGGCGCCGGTGTCCGCCGGGAAAATCCAGAAGGATGACGTGCTGGTCGACAACTTCAACAACGCCGCCAACCTGCAGGGCGTCGGTACGACCATTGTCGATTACAACCCGACCACCAAGCAGCTGTCGTTGTTTGCCCAATTGCCCCATGACCTGCCGCAGTGCCCGGGTGGCGTCGGCCTCAGCACCGCGATGACCATGCTCAAGAGTGGCTGGGTGATCGTCGGCAGCACCCCGAGCAATGACGGGACCACCGACACCAAGGGCGCCGGTTGCCTGGTGGTGCTCGACCCGAACGGCAAGGTCGTCGATGTCTGGTCCGGTCCGAATATCAACGACCCATGGGGCAACATGGCGGTGATCGACAACGGTTCCACCGCGACCTTGTTTGTCAGCAACGCCGGCTTTGGTATCGGCAGCGCCAAGGGCACGCCACCGGTGGTGATCCAGTCCACGGTACTGCGCCTTGACCTGAAGATCCCGGAAGGCAAGCCACCGGTGATCGCCAACCAGACCGTGGTCGGCAGCGGCTTCAGCGCCCAGGCTGACAAAGGTGTGTTCCTCGTTGGCCCGACTGGCCTGGCGATGGGCAAGGACGACAAGCTCTATGTCTCCGATACCCTGGCCAACCGCATCAGCGAAATCTGGGATGCCACCACCCGCACCACCAGCGCCGGTGTCGGCCGCACGCTGACCAAAGATGGCATGTTGCTGCGTCCGCTGGCGCTGACCACCGCACCTAATGGTCACCTGCTGACCACCAACGGTTTGAACGGCAAGGTCGTGGAAATCGACCCGGAAACCGGCAAGCAGCTCTTTGCCCAGTGGATCGACGCCAACAAGGCCCAGACACCGCCGGGTAACGGCGACCTGTTCGGCCTGGTCATGACCCCCAGCGGTGACGGTTTCTACTACGTCGAAGACGACGTGAACATGCTGGTCCTGGCCAAATGAGTACGCACGACGACAGCGCCCCGGGCCTGTCCCGTCGTCGTTTCCTTGGCGCAGCCGGCAGCCTGGCTGTTGCTGCGGGCGTGATCGGTTCGGGCGGTGTTGCCGCCGCCGAGAGCCTGGCAAAGCCCAAGGCTGGCCAGGCGCTGCCCGCGGTCGAGCCGTTCTTTGGCTTGCACCAGGGCGGTATCGTCACGCCGCAGCAGACCCACTCTCTGTTTGCCGCGTTCGATCTGGAAGCCACTGCACGGGCGGACGTGATCGCGCTGCTCAAGCGCTGGACCGTCGCGGCCAATCGCATGAGCCATGGCGAGACCGCACAGCCGCTGGCGGTGCCCAAGGATGCCGCGCCTCTGGACGGCGGTTCGGCCGAGGGGCTCAGGCCGTCCCGTCTGACCGTGACTTTCGGCTTCGGTCCGGGCTTGTTTGTCAGCAGCGATGGCAAGGACCGTTATGGCCTGGCATCACGGCGCCCTGAGGCGCTGGTCGATCTGCCGAAATTCAACGGTGACCAACTGGTACCGGAGAAGTGCGGCGGCGACCTGAGCATCCAGGTCTGTGCCGATGATCCGCAGGTGGCTTTCCATGCCCTGCGCGAGCTGCTTGCCCTGGCGGATGGCGTGGCCCTGATCAAGTGGATGCAGTCCGGTTTTACCAGCCCCCCGGCTGGCGGTGGCACCACCCGTAACCTGATGGGCTTCAAGGACGGCACCAACAATCCATCGACTCGCGACAGCAAGATGATGGACCAGGTGGTCTGGGTCGGCGATGAAGGCGGCTGGATGAAGGCGGGCTCCTATGTCGTGGTGCGGCGCATCCGTATCGCGCTGGAGCACTGGGACAGGACGGAGCTGGGCTTCCAGGAAGAAGTGGTCGGCCGTGACAAGGCCAGCGGCGCGCCGCTGGGCCAAGCCCACGAAACCGACCCGCTGGATCTTGACGCGCAGGACAAGGACGGCAACTCGGTCATCCCGGACAACGCCCATGCGCGCTTGTCCGCCGCCGCGGAAAACGACGGTGCGCAGATCCTGCGCCGTGCCTATTCCTACAACGATGGCGTGGGTTTTTATGCCGAGCGTTGGCCGCCATGGCGCCAGGGCATGATGCTCGATGCCGGGTTGTTCTTCGTGGCTTACCAGCGCGACCCGCGTAGCGGCTTTATCAAGATCAACAAGAAACTGGCCACCCAGGACATCATGAACCAGTTCACCACCCATGTGGGGAGTGGCATCTTTGCCTGCCCACCGGGTGCCAGCGAAGGTTCGTTCATCGGTGCCGGGTTGTTCGAAGGGCTCGAAAGCTAAGGGCTGTCGAGCAGGGTGCAGCCATTATCAGGCTGCACCCCTTTGGCTGTAATCATCGCTGTATTGGGAGTATTTCGAATGTCTTTCAAGGTTTTCAACAACACGCTGCCGCGCGCTTTCCAACTCGCCTGCCTGGCAGCCGCGATGCTGACTTGCGGTGTCTCTCAGGCGGCTTCGCTGACCCTGTACAGTGCCCAGCATGAGCAGACCGTCAATCAGCTGGTCAAGGATTTCGAAAAGCAGACCGGCATCTCGGTAAAAGTGCGCACCGGTGAAGGTCCGGAACTGGCGGCGCAACTGTTGGCCGAAGGCAGTGCTTCGCCTGCCGACGTGTACTTCACCGAAAACTCTCCCGAGTTGATGTTGCTGGAAGAGAAGGGCCTGTTGGCACCTGTGCAACCCGCCACCTTGTCGACTATCCCGGCGCGCTACAGCTCGCCGAGCGGCGATTGGGTCGGTGTGTTGGCCCGTGAGAACGTGCTGGCTTACAACACCAAGCTGGTCAACCCGGCTGAATTGCCAGCCTCGCTGCTCGACCTGGCCGAGCCGGCCTGGAAAGGCAAGGTGGCCATTGCTCCCGCCGATGCCGACTTCCTGCCCCTGGTCAGCGCGATGCTGGCGCTCAAGGGCGAAGCCACCACCTTGCAGTGGCTCAAGGGCCTGCGCACCAACTCGCAGATTTTCAACGATGACGAAGGCGTTACCGCTGCCGTCAACCGTGGCGGTGTTGCCGTCGGTGTGATCAACAGCTACTACTGGGCACGCCTGCACACCGAAGTCGGTGACAAAGGGACCCACAGTGCGCTTTATCACTTTGCTCACGCGGATGTCGGTGCGTTGATCAACGTGTCCGGCGTCGCGGTCCTGAAAACCGCCCGCAATCAGGAAGCGGCGAACAAGTTCGTCGCTTACCTGACCAGCGAAGGCGCACAGCAACTGATGGCCAGCAACAAGGTGACCTACGAGTACCCGCTGCGTGCCGGCGTCGCTCCCGATCCTCTGCTGATGCCATTCAACCAACTGACGCCGCCCGCGCTGGATATGAAAACCCTGGGTGACGATAGCCACGCGGTCAAGTTGCTGCGCCAGGCCGGCCTGCTATAAATGGCCAATGCGACCATCGCGGTCAAGTCCGAACGGCGTACGCCCTTCGGACTTTTGCTTGTCTGTGTGGCCGTGGCACTGCTGGTGCTGGCGCCGCTGGCCTTCACCCTGAAGCAGGCAACGAGCTTCAGCTTCGATGATGCGGTCGAGTTGCTGTTCCGGCCAATCGTCGGCGAGCTGGCGGTCAATACCTTGCTGATTGTCGTGGCGGCGACGTTCGCCTCGGCCCTGATCGGTACGGCGGTGGCCTGGTTCGTCGAGCGCACCCATCTGCCGGGTCGAGGTGCCTGGGCGGTGCTCGCGGCGGTGCCGCTGGCCATGCCACCCTTTATCACCAGCTATGCGTGGGTCTCCTTGAGCCTGTCGTTGCAGGATTTCTCCGGTGCCTTGCTGGTGGTCACCACCGCCTACTTTCCACTGGTCTACCTTCCGGTTTCCGCTGCGCTCAGGGGCATGGACCCGGCGCTGGAGGAAACCGCCCGTTCCCTCGGGCTGGGGCCGTGGCGCTGCTTCTTTCGCGTAGTGCTGCCGCAACTCAAGCCGGCATTGCTGGGCGGGGTACTGCTGGTTGCCCTCAGCGTGCTGTCCGAGTTTGGCGCGTTCGCGCTGCTGCGTTTTCGGACCTTTACCACCGAGATCTACGCCGAATATCGTGCCAGCTTCGACGGTGCCGGCGCGGCCCTGCTGGCCTGCGTCCTGGTGCTGCTGTGCCTGATCTGCCTGGTGGCGGAGTTCAAGGTGCGCGGCCTTGCGCGTTATGACCGGCTCGACCGTGGTACACGCCGATCGGCCACCCGCTACGAACTGGGCCGGGCGAAATGGCTGGTATGGATCGGGTTTGCCGGTTTGACCGTGACCACCCTGGGCGTTCCCCTCGGGATGATCGGCTACTGGCTGCTGCAGCACAGTGAGGCCGCTGTGACGCCCGCCGAGTTCTCGATGGAGCAATTGATCAGCACGACCTGTGCATCCTTGGGCTTTGGCCTGGCCGGGGCGCTGCTCACCACCTTGCTCGCGTTGCCCCTGGGCTTTTTGCTGGCGCGCTTTCCGGGCCGTATCAGTACTTTGCTGGAGCGTATTTCCTATCTGGGGCAGGGCGTACCGGGTATCGTCATCGCCCTGGCGGTGATTTCGATCTCGATCCGCTTCATCCAGCCGCTTTACCAGAGTGCGGCGCTGTTGGTCCTGACGTATTCGATCCTGTTCCTGCCACTGGCCCTGGTCGGTGTGCACGCCACGCTGGTGCAGATCGAACCCCGTCTTGAAGACACGGCCCGCTCGTTGGGCCTGCGTTGGTGGCAAACGGCATGGAGGGTGATCCTGCCGCTGGCCGGACCGGGTATCGGGGCCGCGGCCTCGATGGTGTTTATCACCATCGTCACGGAGCTGACCGCCACCTTGTTGCTGTCGCCCATCGGCACCCACACGCTCGCCACGCAAGTCTGGGTCGATACCTCGGCGATGGCCTTTGCCGCTGCCGCGCCGTATGCCGCCATGCTGGTCGGTATTTCACTGTTTTCCACCTGGCTGCTGATGTCGCTGTTCGGCAAATCGGCAGTGCTGGGTAGCTTCCAATCATAGGGATCGACATGGCTGATGTAGAAATTCGCGGCCTGCGCAAGACGTTTGGCCACACCCCTGTATTGCGTGGCGTCGATTTGTCGGTGGCGTCCGGCAGCCTGGTGGCGATTCTTGGCCCGTCCGGCAGCGGCAAGACCACGTTGTTGCGGCTGCTCTGTGGCTTCGAGCGCGGTGATGCGGGGACGATCCAGATCAATGGCCAGCGGGTCAGCGGCCCCGGGGTGTTTGTTCCGTCCGAGAAGCGCCATATCGGTTATGTGCCACAGGAAGGCGCGTTGTTCCCGCACCTGTCGGTGGCTGAAAACATCGTCTTTGGCCTTTCACGGCAGCTGCGCAAGAGCCGTCACCGCGTCGCCGAGTTGCTCGAGCTGGTCGGCTTGCCCGGGGACTTTGCCAACCGCTCGCCGCATTCGTTGTCCGGTGGGCAGCAGCAACGGGTAGCGCTGGCACGGGCACTCGCACCCGCGCCGGCCCTGGTCCTGCTCGATGAGCCGTTTTCTTCGCTGGATGCCGCGTTGCGCGTGGAAACCCGGCAAGCGGTGGCGCAGGCCTTGTCGGCGGCCGGCGCCACGGCGTTGCTGGTCACCCACGATCAGTCCGAGGCCTTGTCGATGGGCAGCCAGGTCGCAGTGTTGTGGAAGGGGGAACTGGTGCAAGTGGCGAGCCCCGAGCAGTTGTACCGGATGCCGGTGAGCCCTGAGCTGGCCCGTTTTGTCGGCGATGCCATGCTGTTGCCGGGCATCGTCAAGGGCGCTGGTGTCCTGTGCGCCCTCGGCTCCTTGCGTCTGATGGCGGCACTGCCCGACGGACCGGCGCAGGTATTACTGCGGCCAGAGCAGATCAGGCTTTCACCGCTACTTGACAGCCAGGACAGCGGCGCCGCCCGGGCGCGGGGCAGGGTGCTGAAAGTGGACTACTACGGGCACGATGCCTGTGTGCACCTGAGTCTCTCGGATGATACGGCCGTATCGACCACGCTGATTGCGCGGTTGCCCGGTCATCTATGCCCGCGGCCGGGTGATGAGGTGGCCATCAGCGTCGAGGGGGAGGTGCTGGCCTATGGCGTTTTTCGTGATTGATATGGGTCAAGCAAACTCGTCAATACTGGGCCAGAATCAAGCCATCCGCTGAACTGCCCAGGGGCATGGCATGTCTGTTGAACCGCCCACTCCAGCTATCTCCCCGCCGCAAGAGAAAGCAGCTGGTCAGCATTACAGTCGCCTTGCCCTCTGGCTGACCTGGCTGCTGGGCGCGGCGATGCTGGCGACAGTCATTGCGGTTGCACTGCGGTTCGCTGAAGTCGAATCCTTCGCGCGATTGCTGACTCAGGCGCAACCGTTATGGCTTGTCGCTGCCTTCGCTCTTCAAGCCCTGACCTATGTGGCGCAGGGGCAGACTTTTCGTGTGGTGCTCAAGGCCGGCGGGCAGCACCTGTCACTCTGGGATGCGGGCAAGCTCAGCCTGATGAAGCTGTTCGTCGACCAGGCCCTGCCATCCTCGGTAGTCAGCGGGGCCTTTGCGGTGGTCGCTTCCTTTGTGCGACTTGGATTTGCCAAGCCGGTGGTTCTGGCCTGCCTGGTGCTGGATCTGTCCGCCTACATCGTGCCGTGAGCCTGGAACCTTGTCCATGAAAGCTGCGCAATGTCGTGTCTTTTTGTTGATCCAGGTCAACGTTGCCGCTGTCATTCCATAGAGACTGCAAGGGCATATCCGTTGCCGATCCAATCAGGAGAGCAACCTGATGCTGTCTCGGTTGCCAGTCTCCTGCTGACCGAATTAATCATGACCGACATTCCGGAAAAGGAACCTCCTGGATACGAACCGACCAGCGTAATCGCTTGAGGAGGTTTTCCAGTGACCCAGAGTCTTTCATCGCAAACTTCCAAAACCTCGGATGCTGAGGTCGTGATCTGTTGCCACGGAGCTGGCGGCGAGCATCCGTTCGCGGCAGACGCATCGGGGCCAGAGCCTCAATCTCGAACGCTGGACCTGATGGATGTCGAGTTATCAGCCGACTTGCTGCTGCCGATGAATGCCATCGGCCTGGTGGTCTTCGTCCATGGCAGCGGTCGTACCTGCCCACCTAATCGGCTGGTTGCACAGGCCCTTGCCAGGCGGGGACTGGGGACATTGCTGCTCGATCTGCTCACGGAGACAGAGCAACGCCTGGACAACCTGACCCGTGAACTGCGTTTCGATATCGCCTTGCTGGGTAGCCGACTGGTAGAGGTGGTCGACTGGGTCGACCGGGACCTGGCGTTGCATTCTTTACGGATCGGTCTGTTTGGCGCCAGTACTGGCGCCGCCGCGGCACTGTTGGCGGCGGCGGAACGCCCTGATCGGATACACGCAGTGGTCAGTCGGGGAGGACGGACCGACCTGGCAACAGTGGTGCTGCCTCGTGTGAAGGCCCCGACCTTGCAGATCGTCGGAGCACAGGATCCCCTGGTATTCAGCCTGAACTTCCAAAGCAGTTACGTCCTGCGCTGTGAACAGCGCCTGGAGGTCGTCGCGGGGGCGACGCATCTTTTTGAAGAAGCCGGTGCCCTTGGGGAAGTCGCCAGGCTCGCTGGCGAGTGGTTCGAGAAGTATTTGCAGATGGAGTTGGTCACCCTTTGACGGGTTTTGAACACCCAACCCAGGGGCGGCCTCCCTTCAAATAGCTTTCAAAGATGATCGGCATCGATAATGGCCTTGGCAAAGGCCTGTGGATCTTCCTGCGGCAGGTTGTGGCCGATCCCACCCTGGATAAACCGGTACTCATATTTGCCGGTGAAGCGCTTGGCATAGTCCTCGGCGGCGGGATGCGGCGCGCCGTTGGCGTCGCCCTCAAGGGTGATGGTCGGCACGCCGATGGAGGGGGCCTTGGCCAATTTCTGCTCCAGAGGATCGTATTGGGTTTCGCCCTGAATCAGGCCTAAACGCCAGCGATAGTTGAAGATCGTAATGGCGACATGGTCTGGGTTATCCAGGGCGGCGGCGCTGCGATTGAAAGTCGCGTCGTCGAAGGCCCATTTCGGCGAAGCCGTTTGCCAGATCAGCTTGGCGAAGTCGTGGGTGTTCTTTTCATAGCCGGCACGACCCCGTTCCGTGGCGAAGTAGTACTGGTACCACCATTGCAGCTCGGCCTTGGGTGGCAGCGGGGTCTTGCCGGCTTCCTGGTTACCGATCAGATAACCGCTGACCGAGACCAGCGCCTTGACCCGCTCCGGCCAGAGCGCCGAGACGATGTCCGCCGAGCGCGCACCCCAATCGTAGCCGCCGAGCACGGCCTGCTTGATCTTCGGGGCGTCCATGAAGTCGATGACATCACTGGCCAGCGCGGCGGGTTGGCCGTTGCGAACGGTGTTGGCGGAGAGGAAGTGCGTATCGCCGTAGCCCCGTGCGTAGGGCATGAGTACCCGGTAACCCTTTGCCGCCAGTAACGGCGCGACTTTGTCATAGCTGTGAATGTCGTAGGGCCAGCCGTGCAGGAGAATGACCACCGGCCCCTCGGCAGGGCCTGTTTCGGCGTAGGCCACGTTCAGTAATCCGGCGTTGATATGCTTGAGCGGGCCGAACGGGGAGGAGGGGGCTACGCTGCTACTCGCATCTGTTGCGGTCTTGCTGTCGTTGGTTTGCGCGTTGGCCAGGCCGAGGACACCGAACTGCATCACCGTGACCTTGAGACACGCTGTGATACACAACGGCTTCTGCTCCCGACGGGTATCCACGGTTGCGTGCTGCCTATACAGGGAAGGGAGAAACGCTTAAAAAAATCCTGGGAACGTCAAGCAATGACATTTCGGAAGCCCGGATGTGTAACCGAAAACCGCACCAGATACGCGCTCGCTGCACGCTGTTGGGGCGTATGGAAACCAATGATCACGGGGTTATTAACCGGATCAAGGGTCTTTGGCAGCAGGCGGGCGCTTTGGCATGGGGGGCGCTGGGGGAGCAAGGGGGAGCGGCACGGTAAATGCTTTTAGCTGTATATACAGGGTCGCAGCTCTTGCGCCGCGCCCCCAACCGTGACCCAGCACCATGGCCCCAGGAGTGAATATGTCTTCCAGTATCCGTCTGCCGCTGATCGATATGTCCGGTGTTCGTGAAGGTGACAAGGCGAGTATTCGTCGAGCCGCCGAGGCCATCCAGACCGCCTGCTGCGATATCGGCTTCTTCTACATCATCAATCACGGTGTACCGCAGCCGGTGATCGACAGGGCGATGTCGGCCGCCGCGGAGTTCTTTGCCTATCCGACCGAGGTCAAGCGCGAGGCGGCGGTCAATAAGCGCCATCGTGGCTGGCACGCATTGGGCGGGGCAACCATGTACGAAGCCAGCAAACCCGACCACAAGGAGTTTTTCAGTATCGGGCTTGAGCTGGCCGAAGAGGATCCCAGCGTACTCGCCGGCGAGGCGCTGCGCGGACCGAACCAGTGGCCGGCATTTATGCCGTCGTTGCGCGAGGTCCTGGCCGAGTACTATCAGGAAATCGGCAAGGCCGGGGCAGACCTGTTGAGGGTGGTGGCGGTCGGGTTGGGGATTGACGAACATTTCTTCATCGACAAATACACCAAGCCTTTGCAGCGCACCCAGATGGTTTATTACCCGCCGCAACCGGCCCAGGCCGAGGCCGATCAATTCGGGGTTGCGCCTCACACCGATTACGGCTGCATCACCTTGCTGTATCAGGACAACAGCGGCGGTTTGCAGGTCCGCGAGCTGGGCTCCAACAGCTGGATCGATGCCACGCCGATTCCGGGCAGCCTGGTGGTGAATGTCGGCGATCTGTTGGCGCGCTGGTCCAACAATCGCTTTCGTTCGACCTTGCACCGGGTGATCAATCGCTCAGGCCATGAGCGCTACTCCATCGCGACCTTCTATGACCCGACCTATGGCGCCCTGGTCGACCCCTGTGAGCTGGGCATCGACTCGGCGTTGAGTCTGTATCCACCAGTGGCGGCGGGGGACTACATACTCAAGAGAATCGATGACTCGATGGCGTATCGCAAGGGCAAGGCGCCATGAGTTGAGTGAATGCCGTGAGCGGTGGGGAAGATGGTACGTACAAAAGGCGTCACCCTTCGCGATTCACTGTTGCGACAGGTACTCCTTTTGTATCCGTGCCAGGGTCCCGTCACGGCGCAGCGCTTCAATCGCTTCGCGCAAGGCGTGGACCTGTTCGGCGGAGCATTGCTTCGAGCAGGCCAGATAGAGGTCTATCGTGCTCAGGGCGGGGCTCATAAGCAGCTTACGGCTAGATACCCTGGACCAGATGTACTGGCTCTCGGGGACGCCGTTGAACCAGGCATCGATACGACCTTTCAAAAGCATTTGCGCGGGATTTTCACCAATGGTCAACGGGTGGATCTGTTTGTCGCTGAAACCTTGGGCGCGGAGGATTTCCTCTTGTGCGCTGCCCAGGCCTACACCGATCACATGGTAGATCCTCTTGGCTTCGGCGAAACTGCTCACCCGGTGCTCAAGGCTGAAAAAAGCGCGGCCCATGCTCATGATGGGCGCGATCCAGGTGAAGTGATCTTCGCGCTCGGGCGTACGTGACAAGGGGGCAATCAAGAGGTCCTGCTTCTCACTGACGTATTTTTGCGATCTGGCCCAAGGCAGCACCTGTATATGAGCGGCATAGCCGGCTTTGGCAATGGCCATCAGCGCGGCATCTCCGAGGATGCCATGACCCTTGGCGTCGTCGACAAGCGTCAGCGGAGGGGCGTCGATGATAAACAGGTCGATTGGTAACGGGGCAGCCCACGCGTGATAGCTCAGCAGCAGGCACGCCGCCAGACAGAGTCTGGCAAGCGCCTGGGTACGATTTTTATGGGCTACGCATGTGATCTGGCTCATGACTTGATCTCTCAAGTACGGCAGGCAGCTCCCGGAAATGCCCGGAGAAATCATGGCGACCGCAGACTTAGCGTAGCGCGGATTTTAGAGAAGGCTGAAGTCGGGCGCCAAAGTCGCCAAGGGCGAAATGAAGGGTGATCGACTCCCGCCGATTTATTGCTCGCGCATCGGGAAGAACAGCTCGAAGCAGGTCAGGCCATCCTTGCTGGTGACTTGGTAGAGACCGCTGTGCAGTTGCATGATGGTCGCTACGATCGACAGGCCCAAACCGTTGGAATGGGCCGAGCGCTCACGCGATTGATCAACCCGGTAGAAACGCTCGAACAGTCTTGGCAGATGTTCCGCCGGGATGGTTGGGCCGTGGTTGTGCACACGCAGATGGATACCGGTTGCGGCCGGTATGGCCTGGATCAACAGTTCGGAATGCGGCGCTCCGTACTTGATCGCGTTGGCACACAGATTCGCCAGGGCGCGGCGCAGCAGGACGGGCTCAGCCCAGATAATCCCTTCGCCCTCTGCACGGATGGTGATGTCGGCATCGGCCGCCAGACCTTCAAAATAGTCAGCCATGCGTTCCACTTCTTCAGCGGCGTCCAACTCCTCGCGCTGCTGGCGGGCACTGCTGGGGTCGGTGCGCGCGAGGAAGAGCATGTTGTCGAGCATGCGCGCCAAGCGTTCCAGCTCTTCTACATTGGAGGCCAGTAGCTGCTGATAATGTTCAACGCTGCGGTCCTGCTGCATGGCGACCTGGGTTTCACCCAGCAGGTTGTTGATGGGGGTGCGCAGTTCATGGGCCATGTCCGTGGAAACCTGGGCCAGTTGCTCAAAGCCCTTGCCCAGGCGCTCGAGCATGGTATTGAAAGAGTCGATCATCGGTAACAGCTCCTTCGGGGCACCCTGGCTGTCGAGTCGTTCAGTCAGGTTGCCGATACCGATACCATGGGCGTGCTGCGCCAGGCGCCTCAACGGCAGCAAACCACGGTAAACCATCAGCCAGCCAGCCAGGGCCAGGACAATCGCCGCCAGGCTGGCGAGGATATAGACACTGAGACGGTAGCTGGCCAGCACCGCGGTACGTTCGGTCATCAAGCGGCCAATGGTCAATTGCAGCTTGCCCGAGTCGATACTCGCAGACACCGCGGCGAACGGCGCACCATCGACTTCCGCCACTTTATGGACATCGCTCAGCTCCAGGGTCTGCTCCATCGCGACCGGAACCAACTGGGGAATATCAAGATTTCCGGGGTTGACCACGAGTAATGGAGGCCCCCCTGGAGCACCGATACTGAGTACGGATTCACGATTGCCCATCATGTTCTGAAACAGCGCGGGCTTGGTCCTGATCAGATCCCGGGTATTGCTGTCATTGAGCAGGTTACGTAACTGATTGACGCGGAAGACGAGGGCGGCTTCGTCACGGTGTATCAGCTCGCTCTCCAGTTCGCGGTACAGCTCGACCCCCATGGTCGCCAGCAGGGCAAAGGCCAACAAGGCAAATACCACGGCCAGGCGCAGCGTCAGGGAATAATGACGACGCTTCATGGTTGCGTATCGAAGCGGTAGCCAATGCCACGCACGCTGTGGATCAGCTTGAGCTGGAAAGGATCGTCGATTTTCAGGCGCAGGCGGCGCACTGCCACGTCCACCACGTTGGTGTCACTGTCAAAATTCATGTCCCAGACGCGGGAGGCGATCAGTGAGCGAGAAAGCACCTGGCCCTGATGCGTGGCAAACAGGTGGAGCAGGGCAAACTCCTTGTTGGTCAGCGTTACTCGCACGCCGGCGCGGGTGACGCGGCGTTTGATGACATCGATCTGCAGGTCGTCGATCTGCAGTTGCTCTTCTTCCCGGGTCGGACCGCGTCGGGTCAGCGTGCGCAGGCGGGCGACCAGCTCGGCGAAAGAGAAGGGCTTGATCAGGTAGTCGTCGGCACCCAGCTCCAGGCCTTTGATACGGTCGGCGATATCGTCCCGTGCGGTCAGGAACAGGACCGGCGTGTCGGCCTCCTTGCGCAGGCGGCGCAGCACTTCCCAGCCGTCCATCTTCGGCATCATCACGTCCAGCACGATGACGTCGAAGGACGTTTCCAGGGCCTGGTGCAAACCGTCCACGCCATCGCGGGCCAGGCTGACGGAGTAACCTTGCTCCTGCAGGCCATTGAGCAAATAGTTACCCGCCTTGGGTTCGTCTTCCACTACCAGGATATTCATGGGTATTACCTTGGTTCAGTTTCGATATTCGACTCACGAAAGCGGACCAGAACGCCGCGAGCAGGTGGCGCGAGTATAGCCCGATCATCAGCTGATACCGCGTATGGCCCCTGCTCCTTGTCAGTCATGTTGGTCAAACTCCCCATCAGTTTTCGTTCGAGCAGTTCCCTTGAACCTGATAGTCCAACACATGTTCGCGACCCTGGTGATCCAGGTAATCGAACTTCGCCGGAATCACACCGCATTGATCCGAGAGGTCGGTGGTGGACAGGACTTTCGCCACGTCCATCTGGACGAAAAAACCAGCCTTGTCATGAATCGCCGCTGGACTGTCGGTGGTGCTGGCGAAGGCTGAACCGGTGGCGAGGAGGGCGGCGAATACGAGCATAAGAAGTTTCATGGCATTGTCTCTCTGTCTGAGTGGGCTGCCTGTTGTCTGGCAGTGGGTTCACAATAACGAGGCCACTCAAACAGCCGACGAACAAAACAATGACAAAGTTGTAATGCAAGCTCGTCCGAGACCAGTGCCTGTGAGCACCGGTTCGGATCGAGACGAAGGGGGGAGGGGTTGGCTGTAAGAGCCTTTACCTGACGGGATGCGCTGCTGCTTTGCATTCCGCCAGGAAAGCCCTTCCCATGGGTGTCATTTGAGCAGCGCTGTAAGCCAACTGCGGATGGCTGACGTCGGCCACCGCTTGCGCGTAGTTGAAGCTGATCAAGCGTTCCAGCGTATCGACCTCGGCAGGATCCCTGATCTCACTTTTGCCCTGGGCGATTTCATTCAGGAGACTGTAGAAGGCGGTGTCTTGTTTGTTCACGATCGAGCCTCTTTTACGGGGTTGTTCCTGCTGATTACGGCCGTGCCAGTAGCGCCTTGGCACGGGCGCAGACATTGTCGAGGGTGAAGCCGTATTCGCGCAGCAGGACATCGGCCGGTGCCGAGGCGCCGAAACGTTCCACCCCTAACATGTCGCCATTACTACCAATATAGCGCTCCCAGCCTTGCCGCACGCCCAATTCGACCGCCAGCCGCGCGCCGACCGAAGGCGGCAGTACGGCGTCGCGCTCGGCCTGGGGCAGGGCCTCGAACAACTCCCAACTCGGCATCGAGACACAACGCACGGCGATGCCTTCACCCTCCAGGCGTTCGCCCGCCGCCAGGATCAAGGCGACTTCCGAGCCGCTGGCGATCAGGATCAGTTCGGGTTCGCGGCTCGCCTTGTCGTTCAGCACATAGGCGCCGCGCCGTAACCCATCGGCCGCGGCGTAGCGGTTGCGGTCCAGGGTGGGCAACGCTTGCCGGGTCAGGACCAGCAAGACAGGGCGGTCACGGGTGGTCATGGCAACCTGCCAGGCCACTGCGGTTTCATTGGCGTCGGCGGGGCGGATCAACAGCAGGTTCGGGATGGCGCGCAGGCTCGCCAGGTGTTCGACCGGCTGATGGGTCGGGCCGTCCTCGCCGAGGGCCAGGCTGTCGTGGGTGAACACATGCACCACGTGCAGGCCCATCAGTGCCGCCAGGCGCACGGGCGGGCGCATGTAGTCGGAGAAGACCAGGAAGGTCGCGCCATAGGCGATGTAACCGCCATGGGCGGCCAGGCCGTTGACGATGGCGCCCATCGCGTGCTCGCGTACACCGAAGTGCAGGTTGCGACCGACCTGGCTCCAGCCGCTGGCGTCGGAGCCTTGTTGATCCGTGCCCGACATTGGCGCCGGGTTGAAGTCACCGAGGCCCTTGAGCGCTGTTTTCGTCGAGGGGTCGAGGTCGGCGGAACCTCCGATCAGCGCCGGCAGCCGTGGCGCGATGGCGTTCATCACCTTGGCGCCGGCGTCGCGTGTGGCCAGGCCCTTGGCATCGGTGGGAAACACTGGAATGTCCGCCTCCCAGCCTGGCGGCAGTTCACCGCTCAGACGCTGCTGCAGTTCATGGGAGAGTTCTGCAAAGGCCTGGGTGTAGGCGTCCATGCGCGCACGCCAGTCGGCTTCATTACGTGCCCCGCGTTCCACAGCATGGCGAAAGTGCGCCAAGGCGGCGTCGGGTACCAGGAAGTCCGGTTCGGTGGGCCAGCCGAGTTTTTCCTTGGTCTTGCGCACGGCGTCCACGCCGAGGGGCGAGCCATGGGCTTTGAAAGTGTCTTGCTCGGGTGAGCCGTAGCCGATATGGGTACGTACCAGAATCAACGACGGCCGCGTCGTTTGTTCCCGAGCCGCCTGCAAGGCGGCCTCTATTGCGACGAGATCGTTGCCATCCTCCACCGACACCGTGTGCCAGCCGTAGGCCTCGAAGCGCGCGGCGCGATTTTCCGAAAACGTCATGGCGGTACCGGCGGCGAGGGTGACGGCGTTGTCGTCGTAGAGGCAGGTGAGCTTGCTCAGCCCCAGGTGGCCGGCGAGTGAGGCGGCCTCGCTGGCCACGCCCTCCATCAGGTCGCCATCGCCGACAAGCGCGTAGGTATGGTGATCGACGACCGTGTGACCGGGACGGTTGTAGGTCGCCGCCAGTTGCGCCTCGGCCATCGCCATGCCGACCGCGTTGGCCAGGCCCTGGCCCAGCGGCCCGGTGGTGGTTTCCACGCCGGGCGTGTGCCCGCGCTCGGGATGTCCCGGTGTCTTGCTGCCCCATTGGCGGAACTGCTTGATGTCGTCCAGCGTCAGCTCGTAGCCGCTGAGGTGCAGCAGGCTGTAGAGCAGTGCCGAACCGTGCCCGGCGCTGAGCACGAAACGATCGCGGTCAGGCCATTGTGGGTTGTGCGGGTTGAACCTGAGCCAGCGGGTCCACAACACATAGGCCATCGGCGCGGCGCCGAGGGGCAAACCGGGATGGCCGCTGTCGGCTTTTTGCACCATGTCCACCGAGAGGAAACGCAGAGTGTCGATGCATTGCTGGTCGAGTTCGCTGGTCATGGGGGGCTCTCGATAAGGTGAGGAATAGAGGGGGTAACTGTAGATCGCTTATCAGTGGATCAACCGGGTGCCGAAGGGTTTCATTTATTTCAGGCCCGTTGGGCCATTACGGGGAGGGCAGGGGCCTCGTGACAGGCGGTCTTTTGCGCGGATGCCGGTGTTGTCCTGGAGATTGGAAATACCCTGTCCCCCTTTCCCGGGTCATGAATAAATAAAACCAAATACTCGTCTGTATGAGTTGTTGATTCAACTCGTACAGACGAGTATTTTAATTTCGAGAGGCCACTTATGGCGCTCTCATAAAACAAAAAACGGATAAAAGCATGATCTAAGGCTAGCAGTTTCGAGTGCGTGGTAATCAATGACTTCCTATTGGTTTGAGGGGTATGAGCATGCATGCTGGAGCCATATTTATATCATTTGATGCTGTCGCGGTATCGGGCATTACGGTCGAAGCGTTAAAGATGGCCAAGTGCCTTGAGCAGAGTGAGATTACTTCCTATCTTGACCTGGGCTATGACATCAAGATCGACAAAGGCAATTTCAACAAGCCTTATGATCACGAAAAAAACACCTATCAAGGGGTGTTTACCCTGGTTCGTATCGAAGATATAGAGACTGTCCCGCATTACAGCCGGGATTTCATAGAGCACTCCCACAGTGTGTTGATCGGTCAAAAGACTTCGGCTTCTGTGCAAGAACAGGAACAGCTTCTAATCGCCATTCGCGAGTCGTCACAGGCACTGGCCCAGCGAATGGTTGAGTTCTGGGAAACCCTGAACATTCGTTATGTGATTGTTGAAAACGGCACGCTGCCGGAAAACATCATTTATACCCAAGCCTTGTACCTGGCCATCGAAGCCTATGGGGAAAAGCATGGCATGGGGAATTTCGTCATCTGGCGCGATCATGACCTGATGTGGAACAGTGAAAAGACCGTGATGAAATACGGCCCGGAGCCGTACCCCCACGCCGTCAAGCCGGTTCAATCCCGCTACATCACCTATGTGACCCTCAATCATCATCTGAAGCACAAACTCGAGGAATGGTGCGATCACGCCGTCGACGTCAAGGTGAGGAAGAACACCTATGACTTCAGCGGGCAGGGGACCTGTACGAACATCAAGGAGAGCCTGGATATCCGCGCCAGCGATGTCCTGATTGCCCGCACGACCCGTATCATTCCGCAAAAACGACAGGACAGGGATATCTACCTGGTCCACCGGCTGAACGCGCTTTTTGCTCGTAACGGTAGCCGTCGAAGGGTGTATCTCGCGGTCGCTGGCGATCCCCATGAACATCCCGGTTACTTTGAAGCATTGAATAAGCTGGCCAGGGAACTACAGGTCGAGGCCTTTATCAAGTTTGTCGGGGCGTTGCCCCATGACTATATGCCGACGAAGGAGAAGTCCACGACCATTGAGGACTTGTATTACTCCTGTGACCTGGTTTCCTTTCTCACTTCCTGGGGATATGACAGCTACGGCAATCCCGTGGGGGAGGCGATCAGCAGCCAACGCTGCTACATCACGACCCGCTACGAATATTATCAGGAGGTCTATGGCCAGCACGGCTTTGAAGCGCCGGTCATGTCTATATCGGAAGCGCAGGATGGCCTGCCTGATGATGCTTTTATTGACGAGGTCTATCAGTTACTGAATAACAAGGCGCTGATGGCAGAGGTGGCTGATAAAAACTTCTCCATTGGTCAGCAGGTGCTCTCCAATAACGTGATTGGCATGCTGGACTTGAGTCCTACTGGAGGAAATATGCGTGAGGCTGTCTTTGTGTCGGTCGTGCTGCCGGTTTATAACGAAAGTGACCGCATTGATAGTGTATTGGACTCGCTGTTCAATCAGAAAACCCAGGGTGGCCTGATCACTCACGCCACCTATGAACTGATCTTCGTGGATAACAATTCCACGGATGACTCAGTGGAGAAAATCAACGCCTTCAAGGCTGAAAATCCATCCCTGGATATTCACGTTATCCGGGAGACCATCCAGGGTGTTTCGTCCGCCAGAAAACGCGGCATGGATTATGCCTCTTTGCGTTCAAAACAGCGCGATATCCGCCTGGGTGTCGAAAACAAGCACTACATTGCTTCCGCCGATGCGGACTGCACCGTGGACCCTTACTGGTTGCACGCGCTGATTGAAAAAATGGTCGAGGAAAACGGCGATCTGGGCACCTGTAATTACTATTACAACGAAGCGTCCTTTCGCCAACGACCGAACCTGCTCAACGAGATCCAGAAGACCCTGCGCTGCCGCGAGATGTCGTTTTCACTGTTTGGCGGCTTTCCGGACGGCAAGGGGTTTGCCGTCGAACGGGGCCTCTACGACAAAGTCGGCGGCATCGAGATTTTCTACCAGTTGAACAACGGCCGCTTTGTCGAACACCTCTCCGATGACTGGGATTTCGGCATTCGGGTGATCGCCTGGGGCGGCAAGCCGGTCTACGCCCATGATTCGCGTATCGAGATCAACAGCCGTCGGGTGGATACCATTCTCGATGAGGTGATTACCGGCAACGCCTATGGGCAGGACGGCATCATCATCATGAAGGACGTACGCCCCGACGTCGAAGAGCAAACGCCAACGCTGCGTGACACCACGCCTGTGCAGTCACAACAGGCCTGGGATTACTCGATCAAAGACTATGTGCCCAAAAACATCGTGCTGCCGGCGCTGCTCAACCCGCAGATTTTGCTGGAAAGCCCGGCGGTCCGTGAGTTCTTCAGCGGGCCGGTGGCTGATCGTTTGTATCAGCGTATCCATGAAATAAAACAGGGCTCCCGGGTCATCGATTTCAAGCCGATTCACGCCTACAAGACCCCGTCCTACCGCCTCTATTTCGAGTTCCGCGAAGAGATTTTCAGTGCCCTGCGCCGTGCCGTTGGCGAGGACATCGGCTTCCCGCCGCCATTGCCGGCCTGCTTCGATGGGGTCAAACCGGAAGATTTCGAACGCTTTGCCTACTACTTCTCCGAAGACCGTGAATCCGGTGAAGCCCATAACTACTTTGCGAACGGAGGGGTATTTTGATGAATGGCGAAGCTCTGGGCTCACTGAACGATATCGACCCGAACTATCCAACACCGCGGGTCTACGAGTTTCTCTCGCGCCCCGATAACAGCGCCTTTCTGGAGTACGTGTTCAACGACCCGTTCGGCTGCCATGTTTTCCCCGGCGATATCCCCGACTATCCGCTGTCCTCTTTTTTCGCCGACATGGATCGCGACATCAAACAGGCCAAGCAGATCCACCTGTGGGCCTATATTCCCACCTGCCGCTACCGTTGCCATTTCTGCCAGTACCCGACGGTTATCTTGAACCCCAAGGCCGCCTCGTCGCAGCAGGTGTTCCGGGATCTGGTGGATTACAACATCAAAGAGGCCACGATGTGGCTTCAGAAAGTCCCTGGCCTGGCTCAGGCGGAAGTGGGCGAATTCAACATCTTCGGCGGTACGCCGTCGCTGCTGCCAGAGGCGGAACTGCGTCGTCTGATGGCGTTCTACCGGAGCCATTTCAACTTCTCGGCTTCCACCCTGCGCTTTGAGGGCGAGCCGGGCACCCTGAACAAACCCTATCTGTCGCTCTTGAAGGAGCTGGGTTTCAGCAAGATCAGCTTCGGCACCCAGTCCTTCAATGACCGCATCATTTCGGCCTGCGGACGCATGCACTCCGCTGATGAGTGCGTGGAAACCATCCATCACGCCCGTGAAATCGGTCTGGACTGGGTCAGCGTCGACCTTATCTACGGCATGCTCGGCCAGAGCGTGGATGATGTGAAATACGACATGGAGAAGTCCCTCGAGCTCGAGCTTTCCCATGTGGTCATCAGCAAGCTGCACATGGAAGAGTTCATGAAGACCCGCACTGGGGTGTCCGGGGAGAAAGAAAGCCATTGGCAGAGAAAAGGGCTGATCAGCGTCAACGACATGACCTTCCCGGGCCTTGGCAAGCAGTATCAGATGCGCGAGCTGGTGGAGCAGCACCTGTCAGCCGGTTATCGCGAGCACCCGACCATGTACTTCCACCAGAACCATCGGCAGCCGGAGAAATGGAAAGGGCTTATCACCGATCTCGATAAACAGTACCCGGAAGTGGCAATCGGCCTCGGTGGCAGCTCGAAATGCACGGGCTCTGAAGCCATCAACATCACCGGCTACAACAAGTACAAGCAAGCGCTTGATGAAGGCCGCTTGCCGATTGATGAAAGCCGGGGTTTCTCGCCGCTCCAGCGCGAAGTGAATGCTTTCAAGATGGCTCTTTCCACGCTGATCCCGGTGAACGACCAGGTCTTCAAGCTGCGCTTCGAAGGCAGAAGCTTTTACGACAATCCGATTATCAGCCGCACGCTCAAAACCCTGGTCGACAAGGCACTGATTCGCGTCGATGGCGATCTCGTCAGCCTGACGCCCAATGGCGTGACGTTGGTCGAAGCCGTCATCAATACCCAGTTCGTGATGCCGCAGGCCTGAGGAGGGCATCAGATGCAACAGCCAAACACCTCATCCGCGCCGGTCTTCAGCCTTTATTACATCGCTATCGATACTGAAGCCGGCGTGACGCCAGAACAGTTTGAAAGCTTTGTGCGTCAGAAGGGCGTGCAGATTCCCAGCTATCCGGGCTGGAGCTGGACCTTGTTGCGTGGCTTACGCGGCGAGCGGGCAGGGCAGTACCTGATGCTGTTTGAGATTGACAGCTCGGCGGAGCGCGACCGCTACGTGGCCGCGGATGGCAATAAAACCGAACTGGCCCGTCAGTTCTGGCGCGAACATCCCGAAGCCTTGGATATTCTCGGCGAGTGGAAACGTTACGGCACCTTCAGCGAACTGCCGACCCTTTACACCGATTATCGACTGCTGGCGGAAAACACCAAAAGCACCGTGCCCCATGGCCCACGTTACCAGGAGCGGGCGGGGGAGGAGCCTGTCGCGCGGGTGATCGGCATCCACAATCTCGCGCTGCGCCCGGACGTCCAGGCGCAGACCTTCGAGACGTTCATTGCGCAAAACCACCACCGTATCGAGGACTATCCTGACTGGAAATTCCGCTTGCTCAAAGGCGAGCGGGGTAACCGTCTGGACCAGTACGTGGTGCTGATGGAGATAGCGAGCCTGAAGGCCCTCGATGTGTTTTATCCGGAGCCGGATATCGCCACCGATGAAGCGGCGAAATTTGCCCGGGCACACCGGGATACCAAGCAGATGTACGAAGAGTGGAAGCAACTGGCCTCGTTTTCCGGCTCGCCACAGATCTACACCGACTATCTGTCAGTGGCGCAAAGCCTGTGAGTACAAATGTATCCCTCTCGCAGGGCGGCGAGAATCTTCGCCAACAGCACGCCACGCGCAGCATCTTTTTTATTGCCGGGCTGGGAATGGCCTCATGGGCGCCGCTGATTCCGTTTGTCAAAGCCCGGCTCGATATTGATGACGGCACACTGGGCCTGCTGCTGTTTTGTATTGCCGCGGGCTCTATGCTGGTGATGCCCTTTGCCGGGCGAGCCATCGCCAGGTTCGGCTGTCGGACGCTGATCCTTGCCTGCGCAGCGGTCTTCTGTTTGATCATGCCGTTCATGATGTACGCCACCTCTGCCCTGGAGATTGGCGGCGCATTGCTGGTTTTTGGCGCGGTGAACGGCCTGTTGGACGTGTCGATGAATGCCCAGGCGGTGATTGTCGAACGTGACAGCGGGCAGGCGAGGATGTCCGGGTTTCATGGTTTTTACAGCATCGGCTGCGTAGCAGGGGCAGGGGGCGTCAGCCTGTTGCTGTGGGCGGGGCTCATGCCTCTGCAGGCGATTTTCCTGATCGTGCTGCTGATCGCGCTTGTCGTGACGATGTCTTCCGGTCACCTGCTTGCAAAGCAGCCACAGGAAACCGGCGAGTCTGGCGGCACGTTCCAGGCGCTCTCACATCCGGGGATTCTATTCATTGCCGTGCTGTGCTTTTTCATCTTCCTGATCGAGGGCGCGATGCTGGACTGGTCAGCCGTCTTCCTTCACACGGAGCGCGGCTTGGAGAAAAGCCATGCCGGTTTTGGCTACACCCTTTATGCCATCGCCGTCGCGCTGGGCCGGTTGTACGGCGATCGCCTGGTCAACGCGGTTGGTCGGCAACGCATGCTGATAATGGGCGGCTCGTGCGCGGCAGTCGGGTTGCTGCTGATCGTCTCGATCGATCTCCCTGGCGTCGCCCTGGCCGGGTTCATCCTGGCGGGCATTGGCCTGTCCAATATCATCCCGATTCTGTTCACCGCTGCCGGCAACCAGCCGGATGTGCCGTCGAGCTTCGCGCTTTCGGCCGTGACCCTTATCGGCTACACGGGCTTGTTGAGCGGCCCGGCGCTTATCGGGTTTGTTGCCCACCATTCCAGTCTGACCACGGCTTTCAGTGCGGGTGTGGTGATCATGCTGCTGGTCTGTTCCAGTGCCCGACGCATTGCGCGTTGAGGGACTGACGGGGCTGTCCTGACGTTGTTAATCAATGGAGTTTTTATGAGTCAATTATCCGGTCCGGTTTTCAGCCTGCACTACATTGGCCTCAATCTGAAAAAAGGCGTGACGGCAGAGCACTTCGAAAATTTTGTGCGCGAACAGGGTATCGGGATCCCGGCTTATCCGGGCTGGCACTGGACCTTATTGAAAGGGCTGCGCGGTGAAAGGGAAAATCAGTATCTGATGCTACACGAGGCACCCAGCGCGGAAGAGTACGCCCAGTACATTGACCGTAACGGCGATCAGACCGCCCGGGCGCGGGATTTCTGGCGGGAACATTCGCGGGCACAGGCTCTGATTGCCGAGTGGAAAACCTTCTCAACCTTCGCCGAGCTGCCAACCATCTTTTCGTACTATTCAACGGTGGCCGAGAACACCAACAGCTCACTGCCGGAGGGCCCTAACTACCAGGTCGTTGCGGGTCAGAAAACGGTGGCCCGCGTGGTAGGTATCCACAATCTGGCCCTGCGTTCCGGCGTGGCGCCGGAAACCTTCGAGGCGTTCATCACCGGCAATATTCACCGCGTGGAAGACTACCCGGGCTGGAAGTTTCATATGCTCAAGGGGCAGGGTGGTAGTCGCCTCGACCAATACGCCGTGATGCTGGAAATCGAAAGCCTGGAGTCCCTGAACTCCTTCCACCCCGAGCTGGACGTTTCGACGGAAAAAGCGCTGACGTTTGTCCGTGAGCACCAGGAGAGCGAGCGCATGTATGACGAATGGCGTGAACTGGCGTCTTTCTCCGGGGCGCCGCAGCTCTATACCGACTACATCACCATCGCCGGTAGCAGTGGCTGAATCGCACGCGGCGAAATGTTGAAGTCGGGTGCGTGGCGACGAATTCGACAAGGTCACCACGCACTCGGTTGCTACTTATTTAGACTGAACCTGCACCACTGTCCCTGGCTGGTCAGGCTTGCCGGCCGCGATTGCAGCAATCTGTATTGATATTTGGATAAAAACCTTCATCTCATTACCGGATCAAAAACTAGGGACATCTGGCGAAATTTATTCGGGCAGCCAATCAGGCTTGAGGCTAGTCTCATTCAGCAGATCACTATCTAGAACCCTCAAAATCCAGGAGCAAGGAAGCCATGTTCCATGAACGTCTGCCAAGTCTCAGGGTTGTTACTGAGGCACGTGAGTACTTAGAGGCAGCACAGCTTATCGAGCGACATGCCCTGAGCGGTAACTCAGGGCTTTTTTGGCCGGCAGCAATGAATGCGGGATTAGCCTCTGAGTTGTACCTCAAGTCCTTTCTTGTCGAGTCAGACCCTACATACACAAGAGACTTAGATGATCCTGAGGGGTATCTGAAGTTGGTGAGCGGGCTCCAAAGAAACAAGCACGATCTGCTGGCGCTCTATGAAGCAATCCCCGATGCTCTGGCCGAGCAACTACGTCAAATATCGGAGCGTCTTTCTCCTGGTTTTCCGTTGAAAAAACGCATCAAGGCGTGTTCAGCACTTTTCGTCGAGACCCGTTATGCGTACGAAGGAAAATCTATTCAAAGGTTTGACACTGAGGTGTTTGAATTAGCACCGCACTTGGATCGGATTCTCGAAGAAATGACGCAAGCAGTGAGTCCATGAATTTATTTGGTAAAAATTTTACCCATAAGAAGGGATTATGAAGTCGAAACTTGCATGTTCCGTTTTTTTGCTAACCATTTTCAATGGTGTACAAGCCGCTGAAATCAATGTGCTGACCACTGGAGCATTCAAGCCGGTTTTATTGGCTATCGCGCCGGAGCTTGAGGCCTCGCAGCATATTACCTTGAACTTATCAAACGGTACTGCCGGGGAACTGAGCAAGAGGATTGAGTCAGGGGAAAAGTTTGATGTGGCGATTCTTACGGATTCGCTGGTCAGAAAGTTCGAGGCCACCGGGAGTTTGGATAGGGATACGGCGAAGAATGTAGCGAAAGTCGGCATCGGTGTGGCCGTCCCGTTGAACGCTCCGAAGCCAGCGATTTCCACGGTCGATGATTTCAAGGCCATGCTGCATTCCGAAGCAAAGATTGCCTATATAGATCCCAAGTCTGGAGGGTCATCGGGCATCTACCTGATTGGGCTATTCGATAAGCTGGGCGTTTCTGACGAGGTTGTCCGGAAGTCAGTCCTGGTGAATGGTGGACTGGTGGGCACGAAGCTCATCGATGGAGAGGCAACCATCGCCATTCATCAAATCAGCGAATTGCTGGCCGTAAAAGGAATCCAGTACGTTGGAGCGCTCCCGGCCGAAATTCAAAG
>Ga0302202_10000278_pt1 | contig 66782 bp, 53 predicted proteins | sample II_Bog_N3_3_FD_194579 | JGI IMG/M metagenome (GOLD analysis project Ga0302202, IMG submission 194579) | Peat permafrost microbial communities from Stordalen Mire near Abisko, Sweden - II_Bog_N3_3 | ecosystem: Environmental > Terrestrial > Soil > Wetlands > Peat | place: Sweden: Abisko... | reverse complement strand
GGACGTAGGCGATCCGGTTCAGCGCCAGGGCGATCGGCCGCACGGCGGCGCCATCCACAATCAGCGCGGGCGCGTCTGGCACGGCGGGCATCGCCGTGTCCGCCGTGCCCAGCCCGGCACGCGCCGCGACGCGAGCCCAGGCAGGCCGCACTGTCGCCTCGTCGATCGCGACCGGCAGCCCAGCGGTGCGCGGAGTGGGCGTCAGGTCGGGATGCAACGCCAGGACAGAGTCCCCGGCGAAGGTCGCGCGGTTGCCGGTGTCCAGATAGCTTTCGGCCGGCAGCCCCTCGGCGAGCAGAATATCGTGCGCATCGAGTTCCACGTGGAAGTAGCGGACGGAACGAACCTCCAGCCGCCCCACGCTGGCGCCGTTCAGCAGCATACGCGCCGGGATCAGCACGCCGTCCACCATCACGGCGTGGTCGGGCGAGACGGTCAGGTCACGGCGTGGCTGGCCGGGCGCGACCGCTCCCGCCGCGATGCGGATTGGCGCAACCGAATCCGGGTCCGGATGACGCACCACGTCGATGCGGCGGCTGCCGATCCACACGATCGGGCGGGTTCCCCCACAGTGCAGCACGGCTATGTCGCCCTCCCGGAGCGCCTCTACGGCAACGTGGCGCGGCGTGCCGTCCGCACCCAGCACGGCGATGCGGGTACCTTCCGCGTAGCAGGGGACGTAGGTGACGGCCGTGCCGTCGCTGGAGGGCGCGGCGGTGAAGGTACCGTCGTAGATGCCGTTCAACACGAAATCCTGGCTGTAGGCGTGGCCGGACTGCGTGCCGGTGATCGCCAGCGTTGTTGTGTCCGCCGCCGCGTTGACGACCTGCGTGACGCTGGCGCCGGAGAGGCTGTTCAGGTCGAGAAGATCGGTCTGGCCGAATCCGGTGATGGTGTCGGCCGGTGTGCCCTGGCCGTTCATATCCGCCCAGATGATCTGGTTCTCTGCGAGCAGCGACAGATTGTTGCCGCCGCCAAAGTCGGACACGCTCTCGCCCGCGCCGCGGAGCAAGACCGAGTCGCCGCCCACGGTCGCGCCCGCGTTCACCCCGATATTGATGTTGACCCCGTAACCGGTCGTCGCATCGAACGCGCCGGTGTCAATCGTGATCCCGCCATTCTGCTCGATCGAGAACGAGGTCACGTGTCTGATACCGGACGCGTTCAGCGTGAGGGCGTAGCTGGCGCCGTTGATCTGGATCAGATTATTGAGACCCGAGCCGAGATCGGCGGTCAGGCCGTTCACCTGGTCCCAGGTCGTCGCCGCATAGTTGTTGCCCGACGTGCCGCCGTCGATCACGGAATTGTCGGTGGCGTTCCAAATCACGTCATGGCCGCCCGACGCGATGTCGAGCGTCACCGCCGCGTTGGGTATCAGAGTGATGTACTGCTGTGGGCCTTGCCCGATGATGGTCGAGACACCGGTAATCGTTGCCCCGCTGTTGATATAGAACGAGCCGGCGCCGATCAGGTGCAGCGTCCCCCCGGGCAGCGTCGAGATGCTGTCGCCGCCGTTGATCGTTCCTGTGGCGGCGTAGACGTCCGATACGCCCGTTATGGTGTCGCTGCCAGCGGTCAGCGTGTTGTTCGGTGCCGTGCCGGCGTAGGTCAGAACGCAGCCGCTGCTGCCGGTAACCGGGTTCACCGAGAAGGTGTCGGTATAAGCGCCGTAGAGCTGCAGTTCCTGCGAGATGGCGTTGCCCGAGGAGTCGGTGCCGGTAACGGTCACCAGCGTCGCCGGCGCGCCGACCGTTGCGCTGTCGTCGGCTACCGTCAAACCACCAAAGCTCTTGTATCCCGCGAGAACGACCCGGCTGGTACTGTCGAAACCGTACAGGTTCTGCTCGGGCGCATTCGCATATTCAATCGTCAGCGCTTCACCGTTGCCTGACGCGAAGAAATAGTTGTCGGGGTTGTCCGCCGAGCTTCCATACTCGATCGCCGATTTCGTCGTCGCGTTCAGGACGATCGTGTTGCCGCCTCCATAGCCGCCGTAAACGTAGATCAGTGACGCACCACTGGTGCCGGGGTCGAGCGAGTCGTTGGTGCCCAGCAGCCCAAGGTAGTCGATGCCGGTCACGTTCGGACCGACGGTGACCCACTGGCTGGTGGCAGAGATATCGAGCGTCGAGAACGGGCCGCCGGTGATGGTCGCGTTCGCCGCCTGGTCGGCCGTGACGTTGAAGATGTCGCTCGCCCCGCCGTTTGCGTAGACCTGGTCGGTGCTGTCGGCGAGCGTAACCGTGTCGTTCCCGGCCGCGGAAAGCGTGACCGGCGCGATCAGTCCCTGCCGCAACGTCACGTTTGCGCCCGCGTTAACGACCTGGATAGCGGCGATGTTGGTCAGCGATTCCGGCTGCGTCAGGTCGAAGGTGCCAGCACCCTGCAGAGTGAGCGTCGATCCTGCATCGGGGTTGATCGTATCGCCGCTGCTCAATGTATTGTCCGTCGCCACCACGGTCGAGACGCCGGCCGACACCGTGTCGCTGGAGGTGGTCAGGTAAGCGACGGAAGCCGCGTCATAATGGATATCGACGCCTTGCTCGTTCGGGGTCGTGATCGTGAAGGAGCCGGTAAGGTCGCCACTGAAGTTGAAGACGAACTGGGTCGTCGCACCGAAGTAGTCCGTGCCGGTGACGGTGGCGACGGTCTCCGTGTTGTCGCTGGAATGACTGACCGACAGTGTCGCGCCAGGTTCTACGAACCACAGGTGCAAAGTGTCGGTTTTGTTGAGGCCATTAATCGTTTCGGACGATCCTGTGCCGTCGCTCCAGACGTCCACGACCTGATTCTGGTTAAACAAATCCACCGTGGTGCTGACGCTGGAACTCGTGAAATCCGTGAATTCGTCACCTGCGCCGCGCAGGATCACGGTATCCGCGATGGAGGCGCCGTAGCCGATGTTGGTGCTGACCTGCAGCGGTGCGAGATACGCGCCGGTGTCGAAAATGACGCCGTTGTTGGCCAGGTTGATGTGCTGGATATTGGAGATGCCGGCCCCGAGCGTGATCGACTGCCCGTTCTGATAGAACGTATCGATCTGCAGCGTCGTGTTGCCGGTGGCAGTGCCCTGGATGGTCGCCGTCGCCACCTCGGCCGCCGTCGCGTACACCGTCAGGTCCGTGGCATAGGCGCCCACGATCACCGTGTTCGCGTTGCCGGGATCGACCGTCGTGCTCTGCAGGTGCACCTGGTCGTACGAGCCGTTGACGAGGAACGTCAGCGGCGTGCCCGGGGCGTCGAAGACGTCCTGGTTCTGGCCGTTCACCGCGACATCGGTGATCCCGCTCAGCGACTGGGGCAGGCTGAAGTTGAACGTACCGGCGCCGACCAGTTGCACCTCGCTCTGGTTGCCGGTGATCGTGTCGCCATTGCTGAGCGAATCAGGGCCGGCGATGATCGGCGTACCGGGAGCAAGGGTCGAAAGGTCGATGCTGTCCTGGCTGGTGGTCAGCACCGGCACGGTGGACGGGGCACCCGTGTAGATCAGATCGACGCCGCCTGGCGCGCGGCCCGTGCTGTCCGGGACGATCTGAAACGACGTGCCGTCGTACCCGCCGCCCCCCGTATTTCCGTTCAGGTTGAAAGTGAAGGTAAGCGGGTTCCCAGACGCGTTGTGGCCGGTGACCACCACCGTCCCCGAGGCAGCGTCATACGTGGCCGAGGCCGTTCCGTCGTTCGCGAATTGCCCGAGCGCAATCACGTCGTTCGGGGCAAAGTTGTAAAGGTTTTCGCTGCCGCCCAGGACGGAGCCCGCTGACGGCAAAGAGAGCGTTTCCGTCGTCGTCGTAGCGTCCCCGAAGAAGACGTTGGTACCAGTGCTGGCATCGATCAGCAACGGGTCCACGGGATCGAGGATAACCGTCGTGCCAGTGCTGTTCGTATAGAGTGTGGTGAGATAATCGAAACCCGGATCAAGCGTCGCACCGACGCCGGCGATCCCGGCAGACTGGAAATTCGGACGGCCGTTGGGCGTGAACGCCTGATCCTGGAACGAGGACTGCGGGTTCTGGGAATTGAACAGCAGGCCGACGAAATTGATTTGGTTGCCGCCACCCGTCCCTGGATCGACCGTCGCCCAGCGACTCGCGTCGTTCAGGGTGATGGTGTTGTTACCGGTGCTGCCGCCTGCCACGCTGTCGCCGCCGTTGGCCAGCGTTACGGTATCGTTGCCGCCGACCAGATCGACCGCCACCGGAAGATTACTGCGTGTGGTGATGGTGACCCCGGCTCCCTCCGCGACGACTGTGGATATGCCGCTGAGCGTGTTGGGCTGGGTGAGATCGAAGGTGCCTGCCCCCAACAGCTCCAGGGTGGCACCCGCCGCCGCCTGGATCGTGTCGCCGCTATTCAATGTACCGTCCGTCGCGACAACGGTCGTGACGTCGGCGCCAACCGTATCATTGCCCGTGGTCAGGTATGCGACGCCGGTCGGCTCCGGCCCCGTGTAGCCGAGGAAATAACCGGCCGCGCCGCCCTGTCCCGCTGTCAGCGTGAACGTGCCGGCGCCGTAATCGCCGAACACGCGGAACACGAGCGAGACCGGGCCATTGCTATCCGTCCCGCTGACAGTCACGGTGTCCGCGGTCGGGTCATAGACCGGCGGCCCATCGATCGCCGTAAGCTGCGAAATTTCGACCTGCGTGTTGGCATCGAAGCCGGCCAGCGTGTCGCCGGTCGCGTCCTCGGACAGCGTCAGCAGTTCGGCCACTGGATTGGACGGATCGGTCTGATTGAAGATGATCGTATTGCCGCCCGCGTAGTCTACCGCTGCCGCCGATGTCGGATCGAGCGTGACGGTGTCTCCGGAATTGTCGAGATAGATGACGTTGAGGCTGGACGCCCCCGGATTGAACGTCGTCCCGATATCGGCCAGCGAGACGTAGGCGAGCCCGCTGACGGACCCCAGGCTGTCGAGATCGACGCTTGATCCGGGTGGTCCCGCGATGGACAGAGTCGTGCCGCCATTGCCGGTGATCGTGACCGCGTGCAGCAGTGAGGCGGTGGCGGACACGGTGTTGCCGCTGCCGCTATCGGTGAACTGGTCGCCGGGGGTCAGCAACGTCGTGACGTCGTTGTTGCCGTAATCGGTGACGGACAGCTTCAGGCCGTAGCGCGTCGTGACGACCTCGTTGTTGCCAGACTCGGCAACGGCCGAAACGTTGCTGAGCGCCTTCGGCACGGACAGGTTGAACGTGCCCGCGCCCTCCAGATCCAGCGTCGCTCCCGGGTCAGGATTGATGGTGTCGCCGCTGGTCAGCGTGCCGTCGGTGGCCACCACGAGCGAGACGCCCGCCGATACCGTATCGTCGTAAGGCGTCAGGACCGCCACGGTCGGATCATATGTCAGGGTGTAGCCGTTGGCGGTGGCAACCAGGCCGAAATTGTCGGCATATCCGCCGCGAAGCTGGAAAACATCGGTGACCGCGTTGCCGCCAGAATCGTTGCCACTGACCGTCACCGTGTCCGCAGCGGCATTGAACGAGACGGTGGCGGCGCTTGCCACGTTGTCGATCTCCACCGCGTCGCCGCTGGCGAAGCCGACCAGCGTCTCGTTGCCGGAGGAGCCGGGCATGACGAACAGCGTGTCGCCGGCGGCGGTGAACAGAGTTGTGTTGCCGCCCACGTAATCGATGGCGTAGTTGGTCGCTGCGTTCAGCGTAACGGTGTCGCCGGTGGACTTCAGCCAGACGTTGGGGACGCCCGACGTGGACGGATCCAGCGTCGTGTTCGCGCCCGTGAGACTGACGAACGCGATGTTCGTCACGTTGGCGAGCGACACCGTCCCATTGCTGCCGGTGACAACCAGCGTCGAATAATAGGCCGAGCCGCCGTCGATCGTATCCTGCGAGATCAGCGCGGCCGTCGCCCGGATCGTGTTGGAGCCGCTGGCCCCGCCCGCGAAACTGTCGCCGGCGTTTGCCAGCGTGATATCCTCGTAGCCCGTCACCCCTCCGTCCACCGTAACGGTGACCGGCAGCCCGGCACGCAGCAACACCGTCTGGTTGCTCGACGCTTCCTCGACCGTGGAGATGCCGGTCAGCGATGCCGGCGCCGTGAGGTCGAACGTGCCGGGTCCGCTCAGAACCAGCGTGTTCGGCGCCGTGCCGGCGTTGATCGAATCGCCCGTGGTCAGGGTTCCGTCGGTCGCCGTTACGGTGTTGCCACTGGACGAGCCGAAATCAATGTTATCGGTCCCACTGGTCAGGGTCTGGCTGTTGGCCATGACGATATGCTCCCGGTACGTTTCGCTACTTCTACAACATGTGTTAACGACATTGAAACTCTTTTTTCACGTTCGTCGATCGAAACCCGTGTCGGTCGGGAGCGGCCCAGATCGATGGCGCCGCACCCGCGACCGAGGACCCATCCGGGTCCGCGTCGTTTTCAGGTAGAGCTGTGCGACCGGCTGCCCTAGGGTCCGGCCGATGCGCCGCTTCCTGACGGGCCTCTGCCTCCTCGGCCTGATTGTCCCCGCCTGTGCCCAGGCGCCGCAGTCCTCGGGTCAGCCGGGCCTGCTGTGCCAGGCCGCGATCCAGGCGGCCGAGCGCGGCACGATCATCCCCGACCATCTGCTGGCCGCCATCGGCCGGGTGGAAAGCGGGCGTCCCGATCCGCGGACCGGCCAGTGGCTGCCCTGGCCGTGGACCGTGAATGCGGAAGGCCAGGGCCTGTATTTCGCCACCCAGGCCGAAGCGGTCGCCGCCGTCCAGCGGTTGCAGGACCAGGGCGTACGCTCGATCGATGTCGGGTGCATGCAGGTCAACCTCATGCACCACCCGCAGGCGTTCGCGACCCTGGAGCAGGCCTTCGACCCGCAGACCAATGCCCGCTATGCCGCTCGATTTCTGATCCAATTGTTCCATCAGACGGCGGATTGGCCGAAGGCTGGCGCGCTGTACCACTCGGCCACCCCGGAGATCGCCGCCGACTACGCCCGCAGGCTGGAGGCGGTCTGGCCGTCCGAGAAGCGGCGCGGGGAGACGGATGCGGCACGGCTCCTGGCGGTCCACGGTTGGTCGACCGTGGTCGCCGTCGGGGCGCCAGGTTCAGGGGGCGGCCCGGGAGCCGGCAGGGTGGTGGTGCTGCTTCCGTCCGGTCCCGATACAGAGCTTCAGGTCGTTCCGCTGAACGCAAGCGGCACCGTCGATCCGCCGCCGTCGCGTTCCGTTCTCGGCGCCCGCGCGCGGTGATCAGGCAATAAGGCCGGGCAGATGTGGGCGCCCGCCTTGAACCGTTGAGCGGCCCAGGCGATCGTCGCAACCCCGACCGCCGTCACACCACCGCATCGAGCAGCATGGTCCTGAACAAGGCCAGACAATGCTGGTCGAGATGGTCTTTCATCTCGCCGGACATGATCGCCAGCGCCGTTTCGGCCGGCATCGGCGGCTTGTACACGCGGCGATCGGTCAGCGCGCTGAACACATCGGCGATGGCCGCCATGCGCGCCAGCTCGTCGAGCTGCGTGCTGTTCAGCCCCTGCGGGTAGCCCTGTCCGTTCAGCTTCTCGTGGTGCTGCCCGGCGATGGTGATCACGGGTACCGGTATGCCAGGGGTGGCGCGCAGCAGGCCGACCGTCGCGGTCACGTGGCTCTTCATGACCGTGAACTCGGCCTCGTCGAGCCGGCCAGGCTTGTTGAGCACTTCGTGCGGAACAGTCAGCTTGCCGACATCGTGCAGCAGCCCGCCGCTGGCCAGCATGAGCTGATCCTCGTGCCGCAGCCCCGCCGCCTGGCCGAACAGCGCGAGCAGCGCCGCCACCCGCAGGCTATGAACGTACGAGTAATTGTCATGGTCTTTTACGCCGGCAAGAATGCCCTTGAAGTCTTTCTTGCCGATCGCTTCTACCAGCGGGCGGCAGGCGTCCGTTACCAGGCTGAACGTCACCGGCTCGCCTGTGGCAATGGTGTCCGCAAGCGTGTTGAAGGCCTCGACGGTGCCGTTCAGCGCGGCAAGCTGCGTGGGCGGAAGATCATTCCATGTCCGCTCGACGTCCCTGTTCCGCAGGGTGGTGATGGTCTTGATCAGCACGCTCCGCCGGTACGGCTTTGCCATGGCGGCATCGGCCCCGCATTGGTGCACCGCCCGGGTGAACGCCGCGTCGCTGGTTCTTGCAGTGACAATGATCGGCGTGCGGGCGAAGGCCGGCTCCTGCCGAACCGCCCGAACGAACGCGAAGCCGTCCCACGGCGGCGTGTGCTCGTCCACCAGCAGCACGTCCGGCGGCGCCGCACGCAGGCTGGGCAGCGCCTGTCCGGCATCCTGGTACTCATTGACCCGGTAGAGCGATAGCAATGCCGCCGCGACCTGCCGGCGGTGGCGTTGGTTGCCGTCAACCACGGCGACCAGGGCAACCCGGCCGGGTGGGGCTTCCGTCATTCGCTGGTCCGCCAGGTCCGTGTTCGCCGCTTATGGGACGATGGCGTTATCAGCCGGTTTACGGGGCGTGGCGCCATGGCCACCCGATCGGTTCGCCGGCTCGGGGTGCTGATACCCAGCCGGGAATAGCGCCAACCCCGTTTTTTCCGTCAAGCCGATGGGCAATGTTGCGGCGCACCAAAGCGTGCTATGGTGCGTCGCACAAAACGGAGAGCGCGATGAAACCCGCCTTGTTTGCCTATGCAGGGTTTGCGGCCTGTGCGGCCCTTGCCGTGTCGATGGTTGCGACGCACGCGGCCGACCCCTCGCGCTTTCAGACCACCAAGCCGCTGCAGGCGGTTGATGCGGATCTGGGCGGCGCCGGCACGGCAACGATCTATTACACAGCCGCGGCGGACGGCTACCACGTCGTCGCGACGGTGCAGTCCGGCGAGCCAGAAGGTCAGCAGGTCATCCGCTTCACGGCCACGCTCGCCGCCGGACAGGCCGCGGAGATTTCGACGCCGCGGGGCCTCGGCCAGCCGGCCGACGTGATCCGGGTCGTTCGCGACGGCGACCAGCTTCGGATCGAAAAGCCCACGAGCTGACGAAGCGGCCTTGCGTATCCCGGCCGTGCCATGGCGTCAGGCGGCCGGCTGGCTGGCTATGTGGCTGGGCGCGTAGCGTTCCACAAGATAGAGCGGCCGGCGCTTGGTTTCGTTGAACACGCGGCCGAGATACTCGCCGATGATGCCGAGCGTAATAAGCTGCACGCCGCCCAGGAACAGGGTCACCGCCATCAGGCTGGGATAGCCGGCCACCGGGTTGCCGAACGCCAGCGTTCGCACCACAAGCTGAATGGCGAACAAGGCTGCGAACAACGCGGTCGCCAGCCCGAGATAGGTCGCAAGCCGGAGCGGCGCGACCGTGAAGCTGGTGATCCCCTCGATCGCCAGGTTCCACAGCTTCCAGAAACTCCATTTCGTTGTGCCGCCGCCGCGTGGCGCGCGGTCGTAGAGAACCGCGGTGGTCGGGAAGCCCACCCAGGCGAACAGGCCCTTCATGAAGCGGTGCTGCTCGCGCAATTGCAGCAACGCATCCACCACGCGCCGGCTCATCAGCCGGAAGTCGCCGGCATTGGACGGCAGCGGCACGTCGCTGAGCTGGCGCATCAGCCGGTAGAATAGCGCCGCCGTGGTCTTTTTCAGCCAGGTGTCGCCTTGTCGCTGGCGGCGCTGCGCGTACACCATGTCCGCGCCGCCGCGCCAGGCCGCGACCAGCCTGGGGATCACCTCGGGCGGGTCCTGCAGGTCGCCGTCCATCACGATCACCGCCGCGCCCCGCGCATGGTCCAGGCCCGCGGTGGTGGCGATCTCCTTGCCGAAATTGCGCGACAGGTTCACCAGCGCGACGTGCGGCGCGGACTGCTGCAGCGCTTCGAGCTGGCGGAGCGTGGTGTCGCGGCTGCCGTCGTTGACGTAGACGACCTCCCAGCGCTCGCCGATGACGGCCATGGCGTTGGTGAGCCGGCGGTGCAGTTCGCCGATGACGGCGGCTTCGTTGAACACCGGGACGACCACCGACAAGGTCGGGGGCGTTTCGCGCGGGGGCGCCGGCCCGCACCAGCCGCGCAGCGACACCGATGGGTCTTCATCGTAAGGTGCCGGCTCGATCAGCCCGCTGTCCATCCAGGATGCCATGCCGAGTCCCATGCGTGCGCTTGTTGCATGCCGCGGAGCGTCACGCGTTCCGGGATACGGCCGACTGGCTAGCAGCCGGTTAATGCCGGCGGCCCCTTCCGATAGCCGCCACCCGAGGGCCGCACCGAGAGGGCCGTCCGGGCTGTCCCGGTCCCCAGCGATGGTGGGCACCCAGCCATGGCAGGCACAACGTGCAGCCGGTCAGCTCGGTCGAGGACGCCACGCCCCTTGACTTACGCCCTGGTCAGGTAACGATCTCCAGGGATATCTGGGTCCAGGACAGGTCGTCGCGACGACCGGTCGCAGCGACAGCAAAGGTGCGCCATGAATACGTTTTTGATCGGTGTCGGGTTGATCGTGCTTCTCGGCGCCGGGGGTGGCTTCTACGGCCACAAACGCGCTGGATGGCAGGGGGTCGCCGGCGTCCTTGCCCTTGCCGCCCTCGCCTTGGTCTTTCTCTGGCTTCTCCACAAGACTGACGGAATCTGATTGACGGAGCGATCCGATGCCATGACGAAACATCGCCATGGAGGCTTCGATCCGGCGGCGAAGCCTCCCCAGTCCCCTGATTGCGCAGCGGTCCGTATCGCGACGCCCTCGGGCGGCTCCAAATCGCCCCAGGCCTCCCCGAACCCCGCCAGGAGCCAGCTTCTCCTGGGACCATAACCCAAGGGGAGCTTCCCTTGGGACCCACATCAGTTCCCTTGCACCACAGCGCACGGCGCACGATACAAGCGGCATGAACGAGGCTGTGACAGGTGCGGCCGACGCACCACGCTACGACTTCCACCAAGCCGAGTCGCGCTGGCAGCGCGCCTGGGCCGAGCGGGGGTGTTTCCGCGTCGATGACGTGCCCGCCGACGGCAAGCCGAAATACTACGTGCTGGAGATGTTCCCCTACCCCAGCGGCAAAATCCACATGGGGCACGTCCGCAACTACACCCTGGGCGACGTGGTGGCCCGCTACCGGCGGGCGCGCGGCTATTCCGTGCTGCACCCCATGGGCTGGGACGCGTTCGGCCTCCCCGCCGAGAACGCCGCCCGCGAGCGCCACGTTCACCCGGCCAAATGGACCTGGGACAACATCGCCGCCATGCGCGCCGAGCTTCAGCGCATGGGCCTGTCGCTCGACTGGGCGCGCGAACTGGCCACCTGCGACCCGGCCTATTACGGCCACCAGCAGAAGCTGTTCCTGGCGTTCCTCCGCGCCGGCCTGGTCGAGCGCAAGGAAAGCTGGGTCAACTGGGACCCGGTGGACAACACCGTCCTCGCGAACGAACAGGTCATCGACGGCCGCGGCTGGCGCTCCGGCGCCCTGGTGGAGAAGAAGCAGCTCTCGCAGTGGTTCCTGCGGATCACGCAATACGCGCCGGATCTGCTGGCGGCGCTGGATACGCTCGGCCGCTGGCCCGAACGCGTGCGGCTGATGCAGGCGAACTGGATCGGCCGCAGCGACGGCGCGCGGCTGCGCTTCGCGCTGGAGCGGCCGGAGGACGCCATCGCGGATCTGGACGTGTTCACCACACGCCCGGACACGCTGTACGGCATGTCGTTCCTCGCCCTGGCGCCAGAGCATCCGCTCGCGGCTTCCGTGGCGGCGCGCGATCCGTCGGCGGCGGCCTTCGTCGCCGAATGCCGCCGCATGGGCACCAGCGAGGCGGTGATCGAGACCGCCGAGAAACACGGTTACGACACCGGCCTGCGCGTGCGGCACCCGTTCATCGAGGGCGCGACCTTCCCGGTCTGGATCGCCAACTTCGTGCTGATGGAATACGGCACCGGCGCGATCTTCGGCTGCCCGGCGCACGACCAGCGCGACCTCGATTTTGCCCGCAAATACGGGCTGTCGGTGACGCCCGTGGTGCTACCGCCCGGCGCCGACCCGGCGCGCTTCACGGTCGGCACCGAGGCCTATGTCGGGCCGGGCACGATCTTCAACTCGGGCTTCATGGACGGGCTGGAGGTGGACGCGGCCAAGCGGGCGGCGATCGACGCTCTGGAGCGGCAGGGCATCGGCCAGGGCGTGGTGAACTGGCGGCTGCGCGACTGGGGCGTCAGCCGCCAGCGCTACTGGGGCTGTCCGATCCCGGTGATCCATTGCGAATCCTGCGGCGTGGTGCCGGTGCCGGACGATCAGTTGCCGGTGACACTGCCGGAGGATGTCACGTTCGACCGGCCGGGCAACCCGCTCGACCATCATCCCACCTGGAAACACGTGGATTGCCCGCGCTGCGGCAAGCCGGCGCGGCGGGAGACCGATACCTTCGACACGTTCGTCGATAGCTCCTGGTATTTCGCCCGCTACTGCAGTCCGCACGCCGGCGTGCCGGTGACGCTCGCCGCGGCGGACCACTGGATGCCGGTGGACCAGTATATCGGCGGCATCGAGCACGCGATCCTGCATCTGCTGTACTCGCGCTTCTTCACCCGCGCGATGAAGGCGTGCGGCTACCTGAACGCGGAGGAACCGTTCGCCGGCCTGTTCACCCAGGGCATGGTGACGCACGAAAGCTATCGCGGGGCGGACAGTCGCTGGCTGTATCCTGACGAGATCGGGAAGCGCGCTGACGGCGCCGCGGTGCATCGCGAGACCGGCGAGCCGGTAACGGTCGGCCGCGTCGAGGCAATGAGCAAATCCAAGCGCAACACGGTGGACCCCGGCGCGATCATCGCACGCTATGGCGCCGACACCGCGCGCTGGTTCATCCTGTCGGACAACCCGCCCGAGCGCGACATGGAGTGGACCGAGTCCGGCGTCGCCGGCGCCTACCGCTTCACCCAGCGCGTGTTCCGCCTCGCCGAGGCGGCCGCCGACCTGCCCGCGGAAGACATGCCGGCGCTGTTCGGCGATGCCGCTCGTGCGCTGCGCCGGGCAACGCACAGGACGATTGCCGCATTGACCGAGGCGCTGGAAAGCTTCGCCTTCAACGTCGCGGTGGCACGGCTGTACGAGTTTGCCAACGCGATTGCCGACGCCGAGCGCGCGGATGCGGAGCCTGGGCTTGCCTGGGCGCGGCGCGAGGCGGTGGAAATGCTCGCGCGGCTGGCCGCACCGATGATGCCGCATCTGGCCGAGGAAATTCATGCCAGGCTGCATCCCGGCGCGGTGCTTCTGGTCGCCGAACTGGCCTGGCCGGCGGCCGATCCGGCGCTGCTCGTCGCGGAGACCGTCACGATTGCGGTGCAGGTCATGGGCAAGCTGCGCGGTGCGATCGAGGTGCCGCCAGACGCTCTGGCCGATGCGGTGATTGCCGCCGCCGAGGCGGAGCCGAATGTGGCCCGCGCATTGGCCGGCAAGCGGATCGTCAAGCGCGTCCACGTGCCGAACCGCATCGTCAACTTCGTGGTGGCCGGATGACGGCAGGGACGAACCGGCTTGGCGTTTCCCGCCGCCGGGCAGCACAACGGGTCGCGGCTCGCCGGGAAAACCGGGCCGACCTGACCGGCCGGCTCCGGCCTGACATATCGTTGGAGGACAGCGCGCAGGGCTGGTGCCGCACGCGAAGCCGCATCACGGGCCGCGGCCGATCCGCGGCAGGACTATGGACATGATCCGGCTGCCCCGGCGCGGCCTGCTCGCGTTGGGCGCCAGTGGGGCGGTGGCCGGATGCGGCTTTCGGCCGGTCTACATGCCGACGGCCTCGGGCAAGCCAGGGCCGGCCCAGCGGGAACTGGCGGCGATCACGGTGAACCTGATCTCGGACCGACCCGGTCAGTTGTTGCGCCAGGCACTTCAGGAGCGGTTTGCCGCCGGCGCCAGCGGGGTGGAACACCGCTACAACCTGGCCGTGTCGTTCTGGATCGCCGGCGAGGCGCTTGGCATCCAGCAGGATACAATCGCCACGTATATTCGCCTCATCGGCAGGGCCAATTGGACGCTGATTGCGCAGGACCCTGCAACCACGCGGTTGACCACCGGCAACACGCGGGTGGCGGACAATTTCAACATCCTGGACCAGCAGTATTTCGCGTCCGATCTCGAAAACGAGGCGGCTCAGCGCCGCATCGCCGACGCTACGGCGGAGCAGATCGCCCTCCAGCTCGCTGTCTTCTTCCGCAAGCGCGCCGACGCCACGGGATGATGCCAACGGCCGCGGACTTTCGCGCCCCGACGATCCCCGCACCACCGGTCCCGGCCGGCGTCGCCGCATGAAGCTCGCAGCGGCCGGGGTGGCGGGATTTCTGCGCAATCCCGGCGCGTGCCGGGTGGTCCTGCTGTTTGGCGATGATGTCGGCCTGATGCGGGACCGGGCGGAGGCGTTGGTGCGCACGGCCGCCGGTTCGCTCGACGACCCGTTCCGGGTCGCGGAGCTGGGACGCGACGAAATCGGCCGGCTGCCGGACGAGGCCGCCTCCTTGTCGCTGACCGGCGGGCGGCGGGTGGTCCGGGTGCGCGACGCCACCGACGCGGCAACGCCCGCCGTCACCGCCGCCCTGAAGGGTCCGGGCGCGGCGCTTGTCGTGCTGGAGGCGCCCGGGCTCGCCACGCGGTCGCGGCTGCGAACCTTGTTGGAGGGGGCGCCGGACGGGGTGGCGATCGGCTGCTATCCGGAGGAAGGGCGGACGCTGGAGGCGACCATCCGCGGCGTGCTCACCGACGCTGGCGTTGGCCTGGACGGCGACGCGCTCGGCTGGCTGTCGTCGCAGCTCGGCGCGGACCGGGCATCGACGCGCGCCGAAATCGAGAAGCTCGCTTTGTATGTCGGGCCTGGCGGACGCGTGACTATGGAGGCGGCGATGGCCTGCGTGGGCGACCTCGCCGGCCTGTCGCTCGACGACGCGCTGTTTGCGGCGACGGAGGGCGATGTCGCGACGGCCGATCGCGCCCTGGAACTGGCGATCGCCGAAGGTGCGACGCCGGTCGGCGTGCTGCGGGGCGGAATGATGCACCTGCAACGGCTGCACCGGGTGCGGCTGGCCATGGACGCTCAGCGGATCAGCGCGGCGGAGGCGGCCAAAGCCGCGCGGCCGCCTGTGTTCTTTCGCCGCCAGGGCGCCTTCACCAAGGCGCTGACCCTGTGGCCGTCCGCGGCGATCAGCGCCGCGCTGGCCGGACTTGCCGAGGCCGAACGCGGCTGCAAGCGAACCGGCGCGCCCGACCAGACGCTGTGCCGGAACGCGGTGCTGGCGCTGGCGCGCCGCGCCGCAGCGGCCGGCCGAACGCAGCGCTGAAACGCGGACGTTTTGATGTGCGCCAACTGAAGGCGCAGAATCGTCGCTGGACTGGAAGGACCGTTATTCTCAGACGCTCCTGGTCAAATCAGGCGAATCGAGCGGCCAACGGGGTCGCGGCGCGAAGTCCAGCGTGTTGGTCAGGCCGAGCCGCAGCCGCTCGATCCCGGTCCAGGCGACCATCACCGCGTTGTCGGTGCATAGGCGGACCGGCGGGGCGAGCAGCGCAAAACCCTGCCGCGCGGCTTCATCCGTAAGGGCGCCGCGGATTGTCCCATTGGCCGCCACGCCCCCGGCCACGACCAGCAGCCGCGCGGCCGGTGAGCGCGCCCGCATCATCGTCATGGCATGGGCCGCACGGTCGGCCAGCACGTCGGCCACCGCGCGCTGGAAGCTTGCAGCGATGTCGGCCGCCATCCGGGCCGGCAGAGGCCCTGGCGGCTGGCGCGCTACCTCCTGCGCGACCGCGGTCTTCAGGCCGGAAAAGCTGAAATCGCAGCCCGGCCGGCCCAGCATCGGACGAGGGAACGCATGCCGCGCCGGTTCGCCAGACGCCGCCAGGATCTCCAGCGCCGGACCGCCTGGCCAGGGCAGGCCGAGCAGTTTGGCGACCTTGTCGAACGCCTCGCCGGCGGCGTCGTCCAGCGTGCCGCCCAGCCGCGCGTGCCGGCCGACGCCTTCCACGGCGACGCACTGGCAATGCCCGCCGGAGATCAGCAGCAAGAGATAAGGGAATGGCGCGCCACCCGGGACCAGGCCGGGCAGGCGTGCGGTCAGGGCATGGGCCTCCAGATGGTTCACGGCCACGTAGGGCAGACGCTGTGCGATCGCGATGCCCTTGGCCATCTGGCTGCCGATGATCAGCCCCCCGATCAGCCCCGGTCCGGCACTCGCCGCCACGCCGCCCAGCTCCGCGAACCGAAGCCCGGCGCGGCCCATGACATCGCGAACCATGTCCGGCAGCACTGCCAAATGGGCGCGCGCGGCGATTTCGGGCACCACGCCGCCATACGGTGCGTGCTCGCTCTCCTGGCTCCGCACGGACTCGGCCAGCACCCGGCCTTCGGCGTCCAGCACCGCCGCCGCGGTCTCGTCGCAGGAGCTTTCCAGGCCCAGCACGGGCGCCATGCGCATCGTCCCTTCTTTTCTTTCGCCGCGTGACGTAATAGGACGACCCCATGACAGCCGCTACGACGCACCGCGCCCCCGACATCAAGCCGTATCACAGGGACGTGCCGCTGCGCGTCGGCACCCGAGGCTCGCCCCTCGCATTGGTGCAGACCCGGGCGTTCCAGGCGACGATCGCCGCCTTCTGCCCCGTGCTGCAGAGTCTGGATGTCTTCGAAGAGCACCAGATCCGCACCACCGGCGACGCGGTGCTCAACCGCCCGCTGTCCGAGATCGGCGGCAAGGGCCTGTTCGCCAAGGAAATCCACGAGGCGATGGCCGATCGGCGCATCGACTTCGCGGTGCACAGCCTGAAGGACCTGGAAACCACGATGCCGCCCGGCATTGTGCTGGCCTGCACGCTGACGCGCGAAGATCCCCGCGACGCGCTGATCCTCGGGCCGGTCTGTGACAAACCTGACCCTGCGTCGCCCTATGCCTGCCTGCCGCAGGGGGCGGTCATCGGCACATCGTCCGTGCGGCGCCAGTCGCAGTTGCTGAACGCGCGGCCGGACCTCACCACCATCATGTTCCGCGGCAACGTGCAGACCCGGCTCGGCAAGGTCGCCGCCGGCGAATGCGCGGCATCGCTGCTCGCCTATGCCGGGCTGCGGCGGCTGGGACTCGCCGATCAGGCATCCTTCGTGCTCGATACGGAGACCATGGTGCCCGCCGCCTGCCAGGGGATCGTCGGCGTCACCGCCCGCGCGGACGACGTGGAACTGCTGGAACTTCTGGCCGCCCTGGAGGACCCGGTATCAAGGGTGGTCGCCACCGCCGAGCGCGCCCTGTTGTCGGAGCTGGATGGCTCGTGCCGGACGCCGATCGGCGGCCATGCGCGGCTGCTGCCGAACGGGGATTTGCACCTCACCGGCCTGGTATCGCGCGCCGACGGCTCGTTCCTGTTGCGGCGTACCCTTCAAGGGCCGCCAGCCGACGCGGCGCGCCTCGGTGCCGAACTGGGCGCCAGTCTGCGCGACGATTCGCCCAGCGACATCTTTGGCTGAGCTGTCCCCCCGGGCCGATGCCGACGGGGTTCTGATTACCCGGCCGGAGCCGGGCGCCAGTGAGACGGCTGCGCGTGTCGCGGCGATGGGCCTGCGGCCGATCCTCGCGCCGGCGCTCGCCATCCGGAGCCTGCCATCCCGCCTACCGGCGCCCGACGCGGTGCAGGCCGTCCTGGTATCAAGCGGCAACGCGTTGGGGGCGCTGTCGGCAGAGTGGCACGACCATCCACTGCTTGCCGTCGGCAACACGACCGCGGACCGGGCGCGCTCCGCCGGGTTCAGCCGCGTGGAGAGCGCTGACGGCGACGCTGATGCGCTGGTGGCGCTGGCCCAGCGGCTGCTCTCGCCGCGCGGCAAGCCATTGCTTCTACCCACGGCGCGGCGCCAGGGTATGGCGCTGGCTGCCGCGCTTCGTGCGGCAGGGTTCGCCGTCGCCCGCCGTGCGGTCTATGAACAGGCGCCGGCCGCTAGCTTGCCTGACGCGGCGGTGCAGGCGTTGCGGGCCGGTGGCGTGCGGGCTGCTCTGTTTTTCTCGGCCGAGACCGCCCGCAGCTTCGTTCGTCTGGTCCGCCGCGCCGGCGTTGCGGACAAAATTGTTGCAGTGGAAGCCGTATCTATCGGCCAGCCTGCAAGCATGGCACTATCCCCGCTATCGTGGCGGCGCATGCGAGTCGCCGAGCGACCGAACCAGGAACAGATGCTCTTGTTGGTCCGATGACAGAACCCAAGACCCAGTCCGCTCCCGAGGTGCCCCCGCCCCCGCCGCCGCCCGTGCAGCGGCCTGTGCGCTCGGCATCCCCGCCACCCGCGTTGCCGGCGCTTCCGCCGTTGCCGCCGCTCGATCCGCCACCGCCGCCACCGTTCAGGGCTGGCGGGGGAGACGAACCCGAGCCTGAACCGGAGCCCTCGCCGCCGCCGCCCGCGCCAACGCGGGAACGGAGCGCGTGGCCGGTGGTCTTCGCGGGCGGCTTCGTCGTGCTGGCGGGTGCGGTCGGCTGGCTGTGGCAGCAGCAGAACACGCACGCGACGCCGGACCCGACGGCGTTGCTCGCGCCGGTCCAGCAGCAGATCAAGGCGCTGGACGACCGCATCACGCAGGTCGAGCAGCGGCCGGCACCGGCCGCGGCAGCGCCTGACCTGAGCGGGATCACCAGCCGCCTGTCTGCGCTAGAGGAACGTCCCGGTGGCGGCAGCCTCCGCTCTCTGGAAGCCCGCATCGCGCGGGCCGAACAGTCTGCCAAAGCTGCCCCGGCTCCCGACACCACGGTCGCGCCCCGCCTGGATGCCGACGAAGAGCGGCTTGCCACGCTGGAGCGTTCTTCTACCCAGGTATCGACCGCCGCCCAGCGGGTGAGCCGCCTGGCTCGCATCCAGGCGGCGCAGGTGGCGCTGGAGGCGGGCCGGCCGATCGGCGATCTGCCAAACGCGCCCCCCGAACTCGCCCGCTTCGCGACGGCCAAGCCGCCCACGGAGGCGTCGCTTCACGCAACCTTCCCGGCCGCAGCCCGCGCGGCAATGGCGGCGAACCCGGCCCCGCAGGACCCCAATGCTCCGCCCAAGCCACTGCTCGATCGTGTGCTGGAGCGCGCGCAGGGCCTGGTAACGGTGCGCACCAGTGATCGCGTCGTGCTGGGCGATCAGACCGCGGCCGCACTGACCCACGCCCGCGTCGCGCTTGACGCGGGGGACCTGGAGAACGCGGTCGCCGACGTGGCGTCGCTGAAAGGCCCGCCGGCGGACGCAATCGCTCCGTGGCTGGCGCAGGCGAAGGCTCTCCTGGGCGCCAGAGCGGCGCTTGCGACTCTGGCGGCGAACAACTGATGCGGAAAATCCTGTACATTTTGGTGGTGAGCGTGATCGCGCTCGCCGCCGCGTTCGGTATCGCGGCACTGCCCGGGCATGTCAGCGGCGAAATTGGCGATACGCAGATTGAGGCCGGCACGCCGGTCATCGTGCTGGGGCTGATCGTCGCTTTTGCCTTGCTGTATGTCCTGGTCCGTTGGCTGACCCATCTGGTGCGCCTGCCGCGGCATTATGGCCGGTGGCGGACGGGCGGACGACAGCGGATCGGCGACGCCGCGGTCACCAGCGCGATGGTGGCGCTGGCTGGCGGCAATAGCGCTGCCGCGGATCGTGCGGTCGCGCGTGCCCGCCGCGCCCTGGGCGATACGCCGCAGACGCTGATGCTGGCGGCCTCGGCCGCCCGGCTTGCCGGACGCGAGGACGCGGCGTCAGACGCTTTTCGCGCCCTCGCCAAGCGCAAGGACGCGGCGGCGTTCCTCGGCCATCACGGCCTGCTGCGGCAGGCAATCGCGCGCGAGGATTGGACCGAGGCTTCGGCGCTTGCCCGACAGGCCGAATCGGCTCAGCCCGGCACCGCCTGGCTCCGCCAGCAGCGCAGCCAGCTCGCCATCCGTGCCGGCAACTGGAACGAGGCATTCGAGCACGCCGACCCCAAATCGCCGCGCGCCGCCCTCGCTGCGGCGGCAGCGCAGTCGGCGACCGCCCAATCCTGGCACGCGCGGCGGCTGGCCCGCCGGGCGTGGAAAGAAGATCCCACGCTGGCGGCAGCCGCGCTCGCTTATGCCGGACAGCTCCGTGCCTCCGGCAAGGAGGAGAAGGCGCAGGCCGTGATCCGCCAGACCTGGACACTGGCGCCGCAGCCTGACCTGGCCGACTTTGCACTCGCGCCGCTGGCCGACAAGGAGGAGCGTCTGAAGGCGGCGCGGCAACTGACTGAGCCGAATCCCGACACCGTCGAGAGCCAATTGCTGCTGGCGCGCACGGCTCTGCTCGCCAATCAGATCGCCGAGGCGCGGCGCCATGCGGAGGCAGCGAAGGGCACCGGGTTGAACCAGCGCCGGCTGTGGCTGCTGTTCGCCGACATCGCCGAGACGGAAAATCCCGACAGCGAGGAAGGCCGCATAGCGATGCGCAACGCGCTGCGCCAGGCGGCGGTGGCAGACCCTGATCCGGGTTGGCAGTGCAGCAGTTGCCGTACTGTGAACGTGGTGTGGGCCCCCGCCTGCCCGGCCTGCGGCGCGGTGGGCACCCTGAGCTGGTCCGCGCCCGCGGTCAGCCGAAATGTGCCAGCTTTGGTGGAAGAACAGGGATAGGCAAGCCGTTGCGGGGCCGTCTCGCGCTTGGCGTTGGTTCCGCCACGGCTGGCATCCGGCCGCGGCGACGGTCATCAAGACCGCGTAAGCTAGTCTGGTTGCATCTTGTATCCCCTGCTTGTACCCTGACGGCCGGCATGCGCCCTGGCACGAGGGACTCTCAGCAAGCAGCCTCGAATCCGGGTCGCGGACAGGCATTCGCACCCAATCGCTGGATGGCACGACCATGAGCAAGCCGCGTCAGGCCGATCCCTTGTTCGAGACCGATTTCGTCGATACGACCCGACCACGGTCTGCCATTGTGCGCTGGGTGCTGAACGACTGGGCGTATGCCCTGATGCTGCTGTTGGCCATGGGCGGCATCTCGTGGACCACGTTCACCGACCACCCGGCCGTTGGCTACTGGGCGTTCATCTCACCCGTCTTCGGGGCAATCTGCATTGCCGCGGGCTGGCGGCACGTGTTCACCCGGGAAGACCGTCTGCGTCTGGTTTACACCCAGGCACTTCTGTGGGTCGCCGTCCTGATTGCGATGTATCTGAGCGTGCTTCCCGAAGTTCGCGCGGTGGTCAACGACAACGCGACCGGGCTGGCGCTGCTCACCATCCTTGCGCTGGGAACATTTCTGGCCGGCCTGCAGGCGCGGGTCTGGCGGATCTGCGTTGTCGGCGGGTTCCTTGCCGTTTCGGTCCCGGTGATCGCGTGGCTCGATGAGTCGGCGCTGTTCCTGACCCTCATCGCGCTTTTTCTGGTTGTCGTCGGGAGCGCGGTCTGGTGGCTGTGGCGCCGGTAGCCGCGGCGGGCATCCGCCAACTCTGACGCATGGCGCCATCCCCGGACGATCAAGGCGCCCAGCCGAGGGCGCTTCCCGGTTTGGTGGCTCGGGCGGAGACGCCGACGCTTCCGGCATCCCACTCGGCGCCGCGCGACGGCACGCTACTGCAGGCGGCGCCGGCAATTTCCCCAGCCGGCCGACGCAATCTGATGGAAGCGGCGCTCGCGCTGCTGACCGTGGGAATTTTGCTCGGCGTCAGCTTCCGCACGCTCGCGCCGTTCATCGGCAGCCTGCTTTGGGCGGTTATCATGGCCGTGCCGGCCTGGCCGGTGGCCGATCGTCTGGCCAACAGGTTCGGCGGCCGCCGCGGGCCGGCCGCGCTGCTGATCGGTGCTGTGCTGGTCATCATCCTGGCCCTGCCGCTGATCTATCTCAGCGTGACGCTGGGCGAGGTCGGCCAGGATATCTGGGCGCTGGTCAGCGGCATGGTCGCCCAGGGGATGCCGGAGCCGCCAGGCTTCCTGCTCCGGATACCGCTGGTTGGCGGCCGTCTCGCCCAGGTTTGGCATCAGGACATGCACAACCTGCCAGGCCTGCTCAGCGATTCGCAGAGCTATTTGATCGTTGCCGGCCAGCTTGCCTTCCGGCAGTTGACGGACCTCGTCTCGGCGGTGGGCGAAATCCTGTTCGGCACCTTGCTGGCGGTCCAGCTTCTGATGGTGGGACCGCCGGTTCTGGCCACGCTGGAGCGGTTCGCCCTGATGGTCGGCGGCCAAACCGGAACGTCAGCGCTGGAGGTTACCCGACAGGCTATTTTGGCGGTGGCGCTCGGACTGATCGCGACCGCGCTGATCGAGGCCGCGCTGTCCGGACTGGGGTTCTGGCTGGCGGGGCTGCCCTTGGCCGCCGTGTTCGCGTTCCTCTGCTTCGTTCTCCGGGTGTTGCAGATCGGTCCGTGGCCGGTCTGGATCCCGGCCGTGTTCGGACTTTGGTGGTGGGAAGGGGGCCACGGGGCCGCGCTGTTCCTGGGCATCTGGCTCCTTCTGGTCGTCGCAAGCGTTACCCGGTGGCTAGGCCGGGTCATGGTCACCCGGCACAAGGCATTGCCGGCGCCGCTGTTGTTTCTGGCGGCACTCGGCGGGCTGTTGACCTGGGGCTTTTCCGGCATGTTCCTCGGCGCGGCGGCGATCGCGGTGGTCTGGTCGCTGTTGATCGAGTGGCTGGGCGTGCCGAAGGTAGAAGCGGATAGCGCGGCCACCGGCTAGTGCCGCGAGGCGCTAACATTGCGGGGGCAGTCGCCACCCGTCGCTTCTGAAAGCCCGGCACGCGGGTCGGGCGCGCTTCCGGCGCCGCCGTCACCCCGCACGGTCCGTATTTCCTAAAACGAGGAGCGTTGACTTCGCCGGCCAGAGCCTGCAACTGCGCCGTCCCCTCGGAATTGCTGGTCCATGTCTGAAAATCGCTCGATCCCGGTGTTGCTGGGCATCATCACCGTGATTCTGGCCGCCGCTGCGCTGAACCTGGCGCAGCCCATTCTCGCCCCGCTGGCTTTCGCTCTGTTCATCATCGCCGTCGTCTGGCCGGCCCAGCGTTCGCTGCAGGCACGGATGCCGGAACTGCTCGCGCTGTTGATCACCCTGCTCGGAACGGCCGTCGTGATCGTCGTGCTCGCGCTGCTGATTGCGTGGGGGTTTGGCCGCGTCATCCATTGGCTCATCAGCAACGTGGACCGGCTGGAGTTGCTCTATTTGCGGAAGGCTGCCTGGGCCACGGACCACGGTTTCGAGATAGCCGGTGACCTTGCAGAGCATTTCGATGTCCGGTTCGTCCTTCGAGTAGCGCAGCAGGTCTCCGGTACCCTGCAAAGCACCGTCAGCTTCGCGACGCTGACGCTGGTATTCACCCTGCTCGGCCTGTTGGAGGTCGGAACCACGAAGGAACGACTGGCGGCATTGGCCCAGAGGCGTGATGTCGCCGCGACGGTGCTCCGGGCGGGCGCGGCGACCGCAGCCAAGCTACAGCGCTACATGCTGGTCCGCAGCGCGATCAGTCTTCTGACTGGTCTCGTGATCTGGGGCTTTGCCGCTTCCGTCGGCCTTGAGCTCGCAGCCGAATGGGGCGTCATCGCGTTCGTTCTCAACTACATCCCATTCATCGGCCCGCTGCTGGCGACGTCCCTGCCAACGATTTTCGCCGCAATCCAGTTCGATTGCTTTGAGATGGCTGCTGCGGTGTTCGTCGGGCTCAACGTCATCCAGTTCTTCTCGGGCAGCTATATCGAGCCGCGGGTCGCCGGCGCCGCCTTGTCCGTTTCTCCGTTCATCGTGCTGCTGGCGGTCTTTCTTGGGGGCTTCCTGTGGGGCATCCCAGGAGCCTTCATCGGCGTGCCCTGCGTCATCGCCCTGCTGACCCTATGCCGGGAGGACCCGCGAAGCCGGTGGGTTGCTGAACTCCTTTCTTGAGGGGGCGCCCGAGTCGTCACGTCCAACCGGTTCCGCGAGATTTTCGCCAAGGGCCGCCCTGAGCGCCCAGCCGGGGCAGGACGCTCATTGAGGATCGACGAGAGCGGCTACCGCACCAGCGCTGACAGCAGCGCGTCCAGGCGGAGGCGCCCCGCGCCTGTTGCGCGAAGCCCCTGAGAGTCGAATGTCAGGTAGTCAGCCTCCACCGCCTGCCGCAGTACATCATGCTCCAAGGCGTCGGTCAGCACGATCCCGGTTCGGGCGGCGAACCGGGCGGCATCGATGCCCTCGGAGAGCCGGAGCCCCATCAGCAGCATCTCTCTGGCCCGCTCCTGCGGGGCCAGCGCCGTCTGTTCCGTCGTCCCGTGGCCATGCCGCTCGACCAGCTCTGCCCAGGGCTCCGGCGCGCGATGGCGCCTGGTGGCCAGCAGCGTGCCATCAACCGTGATCCGCCCGTGCGCGCCCGGCCCGATACCGGCGTAATCGGCGTAGCGCCAATAAGCGAGGTTGTGCCGACTCTCGCCGCCGGGCCGGGCATAGTTCGACACCTCGTAGGGCAGCAGCCCGAACTGCACCGCTTCCTCCGCGGTGGCCTCGTACAGCGCCGCCGCTGCATCCGGCTCCGGCAGCGCGATCCCGCCACGGCGGTGAATCGCCTCGAAGCGGGTTCCAGGCTCGATGGTGAGTTGGTACAGCGACAGATGGTCGGCGGCGAGATCCAGTGCCTGACGGAGCTCCGCCCGCCACGCCGCTGGCGTCTGGCCGGGCCGCGCGTAGATCAGGTCGAAGGAGAGGCGGGGGAAGACCGCCCGCCCGATTTCCAGCGCCGCGACCGCCTGACCGGCGGAGTGCTGCCGGCCGAGCAATGCCAGCGCCGCCGGGTTGAGGCTTTGCACCCCGATCGATACCCGGTTGACGCCCGCGGTGCGGAACGCGGCGAAGCGTGCCGCCTCGACGCTGGTGGGGTTGGCCTCCAACGTGATCTCGATATCCGGCTCAGGCGCGAAATACCGGCCCGCATCCTGGATCAGTGCCGCAACCGTTTCGGGGTCCATCAGGCTTGGCGTGCCGCCGCCGAAGAAGATCGACGTCAGGCGCCGCCGGCCGAGCCGCGCCGCTTCCCAGGCCAGTTCGCGGCGCAACGCGTCGCGGAACCGGGCCTGCGGGATAGCGTCGCGGACGTGGGAGTTGAAGTCGCAGTAAGGGCACTTGGCCAGGCAGAACGGCCAGTGGATGTACAGGGCGAGCGGTTCCATCGGTGGAGAGATGGGGCCTGTCGGGTCAGGAAGCAGGCGGCTCCGTCCGTAATCGGGCCCTGTGGCGAAGAATCAGGCCAGGCACGACTTCAGAAGCTGGCCGAAGGCGCGTGCCCGGTGGCTGACTGCGTGCTTGGCCTCGGGTTCCATTTCACCGAAGGTTTCGAACGCCCCGGCGGGCAGGAAGACCGGATCGTAACCAAACCCGTTCTCGCCGCGCGGCGGCCAGACCATGGTGCCATCGACCCGGCCGACGAAGGTATCGGCGTGCCCGTCCGGCCAGGCGAGGCACAGCGCGCAGATGAACCACACGCGGTCGTCCCCCAGGTCGGCCAGTTCCGCGTTCACCCGCGCCATGGCCTTGGAGAAATCCTTCCCCGGTCCGGCCCAGCGCGCCGAGAGCACCCCCGGCCTGCCGCCGAGCGCGGCGGCGCAGAAGCCGGAATCGTCCGCCAGCGCCGGCAGCTCGCTTGCGGTCGCCGCTGCCATCGCCTTGATGCGGGCATTGCCGACGAAATCAGGCGCGTCCTCCGCCGGCTCGGGCAGGCCGAGCGAAGCGGCCGAGACCACCGCCACGTCGTGTGGACGCAATAAATCCTCGATCTCGCGCAGCTTGCCCGGATTGTGGCTGGCAATCACCAGCCGCTTGCCGCGTTCCAGGACGCGGGGCATCAGAGGCCCACCGCCTCGCGCTGTGCCGCGAACAGCGCGGCCGTGCCGGTGCGCGCCAGGCTCAGCATGGTGAGGAACTGCGATTCGGCGAACGGGGCTTTCTCCGCCGTGCCCTGGATTTCGACGATGCCGCCGGCGTCGGTCAGCACGAAGTTGGCGTCGGCGTCTGCGGACGAATCTTCCGCATAGTCGAGGTCGAGCACCGATTCGCCCCCGGCGATGCCGCAGGACACAGCCGCGACCTGTCCGGTGATGGGGTTCTTTGCCAACACCTTCATCGTCTGCAAATGCCGCACGGCAAGCGACAGCGCGACCCAGGCGCCGGTGATGGCCGCGCAGCGGGTGCCGCCATCGGCGTTTAGCACGTCGCAGTCGAGCGTGATCGACATCTCGCCCAGCGCGGCACGGTCAACGACGGCGCGCAGGCTGCGCCCGATCAGCCGCTGGATTTCCTGCGTGCGACCGGATTGTTTGCCGCGGGCGGCCTCGCGGTCGCCGCGGGTATGCGTGGCGCGCGGCAGCATGCCGTATTCCGCGGTGACCCAGCCCAGGCCCGAGCCGCGCAAGAAGGGCGGCACCCGGCCCTCGACGCTGGCGGCGCACAGCACCTCGGTGTTGCCCATGCGGATCAGGCAGGAGCCTTCCGCATGGCGGGCAAACCCGGTCTCCATGGACACGGGGCGCAACGCGTCGGCGGCGCGGCCGGATGGGCGCATGCGGGGGTTCTCCTTCGAGGGGTCAGCGAGGCGGGACCATAGTGGCAGCGCCGGTCAAGTGCCAACCTGCCGGACCATTGATCGCGCGCGCGCATCTCCCCTGGCGTCTCGACAGATGTGATCCAACGCTCGGTCGGCACCTGTTTGCACCAATAACCGCGCCATCGCCTGGCGTAAGGAGCCTCGATTTGAGGCCGACCGCATGTGACCCCGAATTGACCTCCGCACCGGCGGTTCCCACTCCGTGTATAGTGACACCATGGAACCAGTGATCCCGCCCGGCACCCCCCCGCGCGTTGGCGGACGCTCGTCGGAGCTTGCAAGCATCCAGGCCGGCCTCGACGCCCGATCCTCGGCGGTGTTGCGGGAGATCGTCGAGCAGTATGTCGAGACCGGCGAGCCGGTCGGCAGCCGAACCCTGTCCCGCCGCCTGCCGATAAGCCTGTCGCCTGCAACCATCCGCAACGTGATGGCCGACCTGACCGATGCCGGCCTGCTGTTCGCCCCCCACACTTCAGCCGGCCGGCTTCCTACCGACCAGGGGTTGCGGCTGTTCGTCGATGGCTTGCTGCATTTCGGCGAGCTGACCGACGAAGAGCGCGGTTCGATTACCGCTGCCCTCGCCACCTCCGGCCGTAGTCTGGAGGACACGCTGGCGGAGGCCAGTTCGGTGCTGTCCGGCCTGTCGTCGGCCGCCGGGCTGGTGCTGGCGCCGAAATCGGATGGTGCGGTGAGGCACATCGAGTTCGTCCCCCTCGGACCCGGCCGGGCGCTGGTGGTCCTGGTCAGCGCCGACGGGCATGTCGAAAACCGGGTGATCGAGACGCCGCCCGGCCTGCCGCCCTCCGCCTTGCAGCAGGCAGGCAATTACCTCAACGCAAGGTTGTCCGGCCGGCCGCTGCCCGAATTGCGCCGCATCGTCGCGGAGGAGATGGCGGCCAACCGCACTGAGCTGGACGCGCTGTCGGCGCATGTGGTGGCGGCCGGCTTGGCAACCTGGGCGGGCGACAGCCGCCGTGGCGGCAGCCTGATCGTACGTGGCCAGGCGCGGCTGCTGTCCGATGTGACGCAGATCGAACGGCTGGCCGCCATCCAGGCGCTGTTCGAGCGGCTGGAAACTCAGGAAACCATGCTCAAGCTGCTGGAACTGGCGGAAAACTCCGATGGGGTGAGCATCTTCATCGGTGCCGAGAGCGGGCTGTTCGGCGCCTCCGGCGTGTCGATGGTGGTCGCGCCGGCTCGCAGCGAAGGGGGCCGTATCGTCGGCGCCATCGGCGTGATCGGCCCGACACGGATCAACTATGGCCGGATCATCCCGGTGGTGGACTACACGGCACGGGTGGTCGGGCGCCTGCTGGGGTGAACGGCCCTTCAGCCAAAATGGCTGCCGGTTGAGCCACAACTGGGTTAGACTAGTTTATCAAACCAGTTGGATGCGCAATGGACGTCGGCGCCTTCGAAGCCAAGACCCACCTGTCCGATCTGCTTGACCGCGTAGAGCGGGGCGAGGAGATCGTGATCACGCGCCGCGGCCGGCCCGTCGCGCGTCTCGTCGCCGCCGGCAACCAGCAGGCCGAAGCGGCGGTTGGCCGGCTGCGCGCCCTGCGCCAGACCGCGACCCTGGGCGGGCTCGACTGGCGGGAGCTGCGGGACGCGGGACGCCACTGAACCGACGGCAGACGAGTGACCTACTGTGTGCTCGACTGCTCGGTCGCAGTCGGCTGGTGCTTCGCCGACGAAGCCTCCGCTTCCGGCGACGCCCTGCTCGACCGCGTCCAGGTCGATGGCGCGCTTGTCCCGTCGCTGTGGCACCTGGAGGTTGCCAACTTGCTGATCCAGGCGGAACGCCGCGGCCGGCTAGGTCCCGGTGGCGCCGAGGAACGGATGGCCATGCTGGATTTCCTGCCGGTCCGTGTCGATGCCGACGGCCATGGTGCCTCCTGGCGCCGCGCGGTGGCGCTGCTTGCCCGCGCCGAAACCCTCACCGCGTATGACGCTGCCTATCTGGAACTCGCCACACGGAAGCGCCTGCCGCTGGCCAGTACCGATCGCCAGCTTCGCGCAGCCGCCGAACGGCATGGTGTGCCGGCGCTGCCAGCATAGCGCCGGTTCTGGGACGGAGCCGCGGGAACGCGGCGGAACCGTCCCGCGGCCGCTAGCGACACGCCATCGGCGCCCGCCGTGTGACAATGGCGGCCGACGTGCTTGTCCACCAGCACCCCGCGTCCTAACTGATGCCGCCATGAACAACGAACCGTATAGTCCACCGCCGTCGGCCCCGTCCGAGGCGCCGCCGGCCCCGCCCGCCGCCGAGCTGGCGCCGGAAAGCCAGGAGCAGGTGATGCAGGCCGCGGCCGCGCGCATCGCCGAACTGGAGGCGCAGACCGCCGAGCTGAAGGACCGCTGGATGCGCGCCGAGGCGGAAAACGCCAACGTGCGCGCCCGCGCCCAGCGCGAGGTCAGCGAAGCCCGCCAGTACGCCGTGCAGAAATTCGCCGCCGATGTGGTCGAGGCAGCGGACAACCTCCGGCGCGGCCTGGACAGCCTGCCGCCGCCGGCCGAGGACCAGCCCGAAATCATCGCCCGGCTGCGCGAAGGGCTGGCCGGAGTGGAGCGCAGCTTCATCGCCATCCTGGAGCGCAATGGCATCAAGCGGGATGACCCGACCGGCGCCCCGTTCGACCCCAACCTGCATCAGGCCATGTCCGAGCAGGAGACTGAAGCGCACCCTCCCGGCTCGGTGATCCAGGCATGGACCCCCGCCTGGACCCTGCATGGCCGGCTGCTCCGCCCAGCGATGGTGGTGGTGGCCAAGGCGCCGCCCCCCGAGATCACCGTCGTGCCGTCCAAGCTGGACACCACCGCTTGATGCAACCATGCCGGGACTGAACAAAAACCCAGCAGGGACTTGCCCGGCCGGTCCACGGCCCATACATGCCTGACATAATCCACCCCTAGGGACACAGGCGGTGCCTCGGGCCGCTCGCGTCCGCTGAAAGGAGCTATCCGCTTATGGCCAAAGTTATCGGCATCGATCTCGGGACCACGAATTCCTGCGTCGCCATCATGGAAGGCAAGGAAGTCAAGGTTATCGAGAACTCGGAAGGCGCGCGTACAACCCCCAGCATGGTCGCCTTCGCCGACAACGGCGAGCGGCTGGTCGGCCAGGCGGCCAAGCGCCAGGCGGTGACCAACCCGTCCAACACGCTTTACGCGATCAAGCGCCTGATCGGCCGCCGCTACGATGACCCGCTGGTGGCCAAGGACAAGGGCCTGGTGCCCTACACGATCGTTCGTGGCGACAACGGCGATGCCTGGGTCGAGTCGCGCGGCGAGAAGTATTCCCCCAGCCAGGTCAGTGCCTTCATCCTCGGCAAGATGAAAGAGACGGCCGAGGCGTATCTCGGCGAGCCGGTGACCCAGGCCGTCATCACTGTCCCCGCGTATTTCAACGACAGCCAGCGCCAGGCCACCAAGGACGCCGGCCGCATCGCCGGGCTCGATGTTCTGCGGATTATCAACGAGCCAACGGCGGCCGCCCTTGCCTATGGCATGGACAAGAAGCACGCAGGCACGATCGCGGTTTACGACCTCGGCGGCGGCACGTTCGACATCTCCGTGCTGGAAATCGGCGATGGCGTGTTCGAAGTGAAGTCCACCAACGGCGATACCTTCCTTGGCGGTGAGGATTTCGACGCCCGCGTCATCGACTACCTGGCGGAGGAATTCCGCAAGGAGCAGGGCATCGACCTGCGCCGCGACAAGCTCGCGCTGCAGCGGCTGAAGGAAGCCGCCGAAAAGGCTAAGATCGAGCTGTCGTCCTCCAAGGAGACCGAGGTCAACCTGCCGTTCATCACCGCCGACGCCTCCGGGCCGAAGCACCTCGTGATGAAGCTGACCCGCGCGAAGCTGGAATCGCTGGTCGATGACCTGATCCAGCGGACGCTGGACCCGTGCCGGGCGGCGCTGAAGGATGCCGGCGTCACCGCGGGCGAAATCTCCGAAGTGATCCTGGTCGGCGGCATGACCCGCATGCCCAAGGTCATCGAGATCGTGAAGCAGTTCTTCGGCAAGGACCCGGCGCGCAACGTCAACCCGGACGAGGTCGTGGCGATCGGCGCCGCCATCCAGGCCGCGGTGCTGAAGGGCGACGTCAAGGACGTGCTGCTGCTGGACGTGACCCCGCTGTCGCTGGGCATCGAGACGCTCGGCGGCGTGTTCACCCGTCTGATCGAACGCAACACCACTATCCCGACCAAGAAGAGCCAGGTGTTCTCGACCGCCGACGACAACCAGACCGCGGTGACCATCAAGGTCTACCAGGGCGAGCGCGAGATGGCGGCGGACAACAAGCTGCTCGGCCAGTTCGACCTTGTTGGCATTCCGCCCGCGCCGCGCGGCATGCCGCAGGTGGAGGTGACCTTCGACATCGACGCCAACGGCATCGTCTCGGTGCAGGCGAAGGACAAGGCGACCGGCAAGGAGCAGCAAATCCGCATCCAGGCGTCAGGCGGCCTGTCCGAGCAAGACATCCAGCGCATGGTGAAGGAGGCAGAGGCGAACGCCGAAGCCGACAAGCAGCGGCGCGAGACGGTCGAATTGCGCAACCATACCGAAGGGCTGGCGCATCAGGTCGAGAAGAACCTGAAGGAGCACGGCGACAAGCTGCCGGCGCAGGACAAGGGCGAAGCCGAGGCGGCGCTTGCCGCGGCGCGTTCGGCCATGGAAGGCACGGACAACGAGGCGCTCAAGCAGGCCAGCGAGCGGCTCAGCCAGGCGGCGATGAAGATCGGCGAGACGATGTACAAGGCCAGCGCGGCCGAGCAGGCGGCCGAAGCGACAGCCCAGGCCGGTGGTGCAAGCGCGGCCGGCGCCGGGCATGGCAAGCCGGACGAGAAGGTCGTTGACGCCGAGTTTGAAGAGGTGGACGAGAACAAGAAGAAGTCCGCCTGATCAGGACGTTTAACAAGTGACGTGGCGCGCCCGCGCTTCCTGGAAGGCGGGCGCGCTCGGCTATTTGGTGCGAGGCCGCCCTGCTCTTTCAATAGGGATGCGGTATCACGCCACGGCGCCAGAGAAGGGCTGAGATGGCGAAGCAAGACTACTACGCGCTGCTGGGCGTGGCGCGTGACGCTGGCGCGGAGGACCTGAAGAAGGCCTACCGCAAACTCGCCATGCAGTACCATCCGGACCGCAACCCCGGCGACAAGCAGGCCGAAGCGAAATTCAAGGAGGTCACCGAGGCCTACGAGATCCTGCGCGACGACCAGAAGCGCGCCGCCTACGACCGCTACGGTCACGCGGCGTTCGAACAGGGCGGTGGTGCCCCGGGCGGCTTCGACTTCTCGGGTGCGGGCGGGCTAGGCGACATCTTCGACCAGATGTTCGGCGACATGATGGGCCGTCGCGGCGGCGGCGGACGGCCGCGCACCGGCGCGGATATCCGCCAGGCGGTGGAGATCGACCTTGCCGACGCGTTCGCCGGCACCAAGACCAGTCTGCGCGTACCGACGCGCGTGGCCTGCGAGGCCTGCTCCGGCTCCGGCTCCGAGGACAAGGGGCGTGGCGCCGAGACCTGCCCGACCTGCCACGGCGCTGGCAAGGTGCGTGCCCAGCAGGGGTTCTTCTTGATCGAGCGCACCTGTCCCACCTGCAGCGGCCAGGGTCGGGTGATCCGCAATGCTTGCCGCGTCTGCCAGGGCGCCGGGACGGTCCCGCGCGACCGGACGCTGCAGGTGGCGATCCCCGCGGGCGTGGAAGATGGCACGCGGATAAGGCTGGCCGGCGAAGGTGAGGCCGGCGGCCAGGGCGCGCCGCCCGGGGATCTGTATGTGCACGTGGCGATTCGGCCGCATCAGATCTTCCAGCGCGACGGCGCCAATATCTTCATGCGCGTGCCCCTTCGCGTGACCCAGGCGGCGCTGGGCGCGGACGTGGAGGTGCCGGTGATCGATGGCACCCGCGCCAAGGTGAAAATTCCCCCTGGCACGCAGACCGGGGATCAGTTCCGCTTGCGCTCGAAGGGGTTTTCGACGCTCCGCAGTACCGCGCGCGGGGACATGTACATCCAGGTTGCGGTCGAGACGCCGCAGCACCTCACCCGCCGGCAGCGCGAGTTGCTGGAGGAATTCGAAGCGGAAGCACAGGGCCATGTGAAAGGAAGCCCCGAGACCGAGGGTTTCTTCGCCAAGGTGAAAGAATTCTTCGAGGGCGGCCGGAGCTAGGATCGCCTTCCCCCCGCCCATCGCGTTGTATGATGTGCGGCGATCCGCTCCACAGCGACCGTGCAACGCCGGAGCCATGATGCCCAAGCCCCGCTCAACGCCGATGTCCTTCCTGTCGGTCGCCCTGAAGCTGCCGGCGATGCTGGGCCTCGTGCCTGGGGACTCGCTGTTCGATGCGCCGGCAACGGTGGGCAAGGTCGATCTGCAGCGTTACGCCGGACGCTGGTTCGAGATCGCCCGTTATCCAAACGCGGCACAGGACCGCCCCGGCAGGCGCTTCGTTGACGTCACCGCGACCTATACCGCACGGCCCGACGGCAGCATTGGGGTCCTCAACGCCTGCCGCGACGCTCAGGGCCGCACGCGCAGCATCCGTGCACGCGCGCGCACGACCGACAGCAGCGGGGCGAAGCTGCGCGTCACCTTCTTCTGGCCGTTCTCCGGCGACTACTGGGTGATCGGCCTCGATGCCGCCAACTATCGCTGGGCCGTGGTTGCCACGCCGAGCCGCCGCTGCCTTTGGGTGCTGTCGCGCACCCCGGTGATGGCGCCGGACGATTACACGCGCGCGGTGGTGGCGGCGACCGTGCAGGGGTTCGACCCGCAGCGTCTGGTGCCGACGCCGCAGACCGAGGCCGCCGCCGCGGCATAGCCGTCTGGACGCACGCGACCGCCCAACGCAGGATGCGCCGCAATTCGACGGGACGAGACATGGTGCAACGCATCGGCATAGCCGGCATCACCGGCCGTATGGGCCACCTGCTGGTGGAGGAAGTCCGCGCGGCCGGGGCGGAACTGGTTGGCGGGGTTGGCCGGCCCGGGGAGCCGGTACCGCCCGGAGCGGCCCTGCTGCCCGACATTGCCGCACTGGCTGCCGCCTCCGACGTGGTGGTGGATTTCACCCACGCCGCCACGGCTCAGGCGACCGCCTCCGCCATGGCGCAAGCGGGCACGCCATGGGTCCTCGGCACCTCCGGCTTGTCCGAGGCGGACGAGGCGGCGGTGGCCGAAGCCGCACGCCGCATCCCGGTCGTCTATGCCGCCAATTTTTCCGCCGGCGTGAACCTGGTTCTGGCGCTCGCCGAGCGCATGGCTGCTGCGCTGCCCTCCGATGCCTACGACGCGGAAATCGTCGAAATGCACCACCGTCAGAAGGTGGACGCCCCCTCCGGCACCGCGGTCGCGATCGGCCGGGCGGTGGCGAAAGGTCGTGGCGTGGCGTTGGCCGATCTGATGGAAAGCGGCCGGCACGGCCACACCGGCGCCCGCAAACCGGGTGCGATCGGGTTCGCCGCGCTGCGCGGCGGCCAGGTGGTGGGAGAGCACACGCTGCTGTTTGCCGCCGGCACCGAGCACATCGCGCTCACGCACCGCGCCTTCGACCGGCGGACCTTCGCCTCTGGCGCCATCCGTGCCGCGCGATGGGTCGTTGCGCGGCCGCCAGGCCTGTATTCGATGATGGACGTGATCGAAATGACGTGAATCGGAGCAAGGATTTCTCTTTGTCCCCACGTCCCTTGACCCTGTCAGGGGTTTCCGTCACACACCCCGTACTTGGCATCCCCCGCCGGGCCTGCTGGACCCGGCGATAACCTCCGCCACGCAGAGAGATTACATGCGCGACACGGGCGAATACCTTTTTACTTCCGAGTCCGTCTCCGAGGGCCACCCGGACAAGGTCGCCGACCGGATCAGCGACACGGTGCTGGACGCTTTCCTCGCCGCCGACCCGTACGCGCGCGTCGCCTGTGAGACGCTGGTCACCACCAACCGCGTGGTGCTGGCCGGCGAAACCCGTGGCCCAGACACGGTTACGGCCGAGTATCTGGCGCATCTGACGCGTCTGGCCATCCGCGACATCGGCTATGATCAGGCTGGCTTCTCCTGGAAGCATGCGGATGTTCAGTGCCACCTGCACGCGCAGTCCTCGGACATCGCACAGGGTGTCGATTCCGGCGGCAACAAGGACGAAGGTGCCGGCGACCAGGGCATCATGTTCGGCTACGCCTGCCGCGAGACCGAAGCACTGATGCCGGCGCCGCTGTATTACGCGCACCTGATCCTGCGCCGCGTCAGCGAGCTGCGAAAGCTTCACGATGTTTCCGTGGCCGGCCTGCTCCCGGACGCCAAGAGCCAGGTGACGCTGCGGTACCTGGATGGCAAGCCGGTCGGCGCAACATCGGTGGTGGTCTCGACCCAGCACGAGGAAGGCCTGGAGCAGGCCGACGTGAAGCGCCTGTTGTGGCCGATCGTGGAGAGTTCCCTGCCCGCCGGCTGGATGCCGCCCGAGCGCGAGTTCTACGTGAACCCCACCGGAAAGTTCGTGATCGGCGGCCCGGACGGCGATTGCGGCCTGACCGGGCGGAAGATCATCGTTGACACCTATGGTGGCGCTGCCCCGCATGGCGGCGGGGCGTTCAGCGGCAAGGACCCCACCAAGGTTGACCGCTCGGCCGCCTATGTCTGCCGCTATCTCGCCAAGAACGTTGTCGCCGCCGGTCTGGCCGATAAGTGCACGCTCCAGATCAGCTACGCGATCGGCGTCTCCCACCCGCTGTCGGTCTATGTGGACCTGCACGGAACGGGCAGAGACGTGAGCGAATCGCGGCTGGAGCGGACGTTGCGCGAGCTGGTGAACCTGACGCCGCGCGGCATCCGTGAGCACCTGCACCTGAACCGGCCGATCTATGGCCCCACTTCCGCCTACGGCCATTTCGGCCGGGAGCCTGACGAGACGAAGGGCACTTTTACGTGGGAGAAGCTGGACCTGGTTCCGGCGCTGACGGCAGCGTTCGGGCGCTGACCGACGACACAGGTGATGGGCCGGCTGCGCGCCGGTCTCTGAAGCCTCCACCCGATCGCCTTTATGGACGGGGCCGTGGCCACACGCTGCGGCCCCGTCAACGTTTGCTGATGGACGTCACCCTGCCTCGCCTGCGCCTGTCCCCCGACAGGGCCGGCGACCCGCTGACGGCCTTTGATCCGGCCCCGGCCGCGCTATGGCTGGAGGTCGGGTTCGGCGGCGGCGAGCACGCGCTGGCGCAAATCGACGCGCGCCCCGACGCGGCGCTGATCGCCTGCGAGGTGTTCGAAAACGGCCTCTGCTCCCTGCTGTCGCGGGTGGTGCCCGAGGGCGGGGAGGCCACCGCCCCGCTGCCGCCCAATCTGCGCCTGTGGCCGGATGACGCGCGGGCGCTGTTGCGCCTGCTGCCCGACGCATGCCTCGACCAGGTGTTCCTGCTGTTCCCCGATCCCTGGCCGAAGGCGCGCCACGCCAAGCGGCGCTTCGTCCATCCGGCCATGCTGCCGCTGGTCGCCCGCGTGCTGAAGCCCGGCGCGGAATGGCGCGTGGCCAGCGACGATCCGACCTACCAAGCCTGGGTTCGGGATGTGATGGCGGCGCAGGTGTTGTTCGACGCGCCGGCACCGGCGACCCTGCGGCCCTCCGGATGGCCGCCAACGCGCTACGAGGCTAAGGCGTTGAAAGCGGGCCGTGCGCCACTGTATTGGCGGTTCCGCCGACGCTGACCGAATACTGCTGCTGGTAGGTATGCCGCGTCATCAGCACCATGGCATGACGCAGCCGCAGGATGCCCGCCCGTGTCAGGCCGCGTTCGCACATGTGCTGGCCATCGGCGGAGAGGCTGGTCACCTCGGCAGGCGGAGGCGACGTGGCTGCCCGCACCAGCTCGCTGACCTGGTCCAACAAATGGAGGCAGTATTCCGGCGTGTCGCTGGTGACGCGTTGCGCCTCCGGCGGCGGCACCACGGACGGAAGCAGGGGCAGGGCGCCCGCCAGGACGAGCGCCAGAAGCATGCCGCCAAGCCCAACGAAGCGAGCGACGCTGTTCATGCCCGGCGGTATCGCACAGACCGAGTGAGCGTCCTATGGGGCGGACATGAAAACGGCTTCATGCCGGTCGCACCGGTCCGCCAGCCGCAATTGTTCGGCGTGACAGGGCACGTCCGCAGCCGTAATTCGGCGCGCCGCCGAGGCGCAACCGGATGGGACCCGTTAGCCAAAAGCGCTCCTGTGCTGTTCGTGAGGCAGTGCTTGGATCGACTGCCCCGCCCCGTGCTACCTGACCAGGTCGGCCAAGATCCGTCGGACGATCGCGCTAACCTTCGCTGGGTCAAACTCCTTCAGGATCGTGTTGGCGATGTCGGTTGAGGGCTGCCCGTCGGCCTTGCGCATTGTGTGCCTTATCGCCGCCAGGAAGGGGGGTATCTCCTCGCTGCGGGCGATGGGATCGGGGGTTCCAAGAATAGTGTCAGGTTCGGCGCCGATAGGCTCATGAGGGGTGATCAGATGCTTCAGCTCTTTTAGCACGTCGGCATTTTCCATCAGGAACATGTGCTGGATAGCGACTGCACTGCCTTTGAACGTGCATACGTTCTCATCGGGCGTCGTCGTCAGCCGCGCGGACCAGGCCGGGATGGTGTCATCGCCGGCCCCTCCGATATCTTGGATCGGATCAACATTCTTGCCGGGGATGAAGCCCGGGTGGATCCATTTCCAGGTCTGTGACCAGCATGTGTCCTTTAGCGGTACATCATGCCTGCCGGTCTGTACGCCCCGCCAGTTGTGGAACTTCGGGGCGGTCGCGACCGGCAAGCGGGCGGTTATTTCTTCCAGCAGCGATTTCGCGTTCTGAAGCTGATCCGAATGGAACCATTTTCTTGATTTCGGGTAGCGCACGAGATCGCCGCAGGACCCCGGGCTGAAGGGATCCGCCGGAACTTTTCTTCCTTGTTGGTAATTTTCGAAGTCCAGGCTGGGATAATCGCAGATCGGGTAATCCTTGTCGTGGCGGAGGGCGTCCAGATCGCGCTTCCAGATATCTTCTGGCAGAAAAAACAGCGCATAAAGCCCATCCATCGACGCGATGATTTTCGCTGTGTTTTCGGCGCCCTTTGGGCACAACGGCTCAAGCATCGGCATGCCTGCGAAATAGCGATGAATCTGGCCGCCATATCCGTAGAACGGCGTCCCGACGCTCACGGCATGCTTGACACGCCGCACCAGGCCATCATCGTCATCGTTCAGCCACAGCTTCAGAAGCAGGCCGCCCATGCTATGGGCGACCACCGTGAAATCTTCCAGGGGATCAAGGCCAGCCGGAGATTCAAGAACTGCCGTGCGCAAGGCCGGCAGGAACTTCTTGCCAAAAAACCTTGCCCCGTAGTCGAGCCGCCGGCGCCAATCCCAGCCAAAGACGAACGAATTGCAATTGCATTTGTCGGGGCCGGGGCCGCTAATCCAGTCGATGAACCGGTTGTAAGGCGCGACGGTCACCCACGGGTCATGCTGCGGGATCTGAACCAGGACCGGACCGTCGCAGATCATGAACTTGCGTTGGTAGTCGATATCGCCGTCCATTTGAAGGAAGGGCAGTTCCCACAGCACGACGTCGGTGTCGATCCAGAGTGTCTCATAGTTGAAACCATCGTTGAATGGCTGGTCCGCACGGCGCAGGCAACTGCCGATGCCGCCTGGCAGCAGGATCACGGTCGGCCGACCCTTCTTGTATCCGGCGGCGAAGGCGTCGATCGCCGGTTGCAGCATGCGGAGTTGCTCCGCGTCACGCTCCCGTTCGTAGCTATCGTCGGACATCAGGCAGCCTCCTCGTTCGCGGTCGCGACGGCTGCGGGGCAATAGGGCAGCAGCCAAGGCATTACGCGACCCTCGGCGTCTGTGACGGCGATCGGGTCGAAGTAGCGGGCGCGATCTTCGTCGGTCAGGTCGGCCGGGCGCTCCATATATTGCGGGTCCAGCACATCCTCGCCCGCCATGTAGGTGCGACGGCGGGAGGGGTAGGCACGGGCCCACATGAAACTGTGCAGGTTCGCGCCCGCGATGACCCACCACTGCATCGGGCTCCAGGTCCGCGCCTTGATCACGCGTGCCAACGTTTTGGTCAGGACACGCACCCGGCCCGTAACCTCCCAAGGACGGCGGAAGAGCCGGTCGATGGCCCCAGCCAGGGCTTCGGGACTGTCCATGAGCGGCCAATAGGCGATCGTTTCGCCCTCCAGGTCCCGCAGGCGCAGGTTCGGCGCGAGCCGGCCGTGCGTCACGTCCTCCCAGAACGCCGCGGTGCCAACCAGCGGGGCGATCAGGCTAAGGTAAATCGGCATCGGCAACGCCGGCGTATCGGCGATGGTTCGCAGTTCGCGTTCCATATCGGCAGCCGTCTGAAACCGCGGGTCAAACAGGTAGCCATAGCCGACCGAGATGCCGAGGCGTTCGGCGTGCGCCACGTCGCCGATCACGCCGCGCCGGCCGAGATTTTGTTTCTTATTGTAGCGGCGCAGCGCTTCGGGATCGAGGCTTTCAAGACCGACGAAAAGTTGCCGGCACTTGCAGGCCGCCATGCGCGCGATCAGCGCGTGGTCCGCGAGCACATTCTGCGTGATCATGGCCGACCAGCCCCGCACCCGCTTATGCGCGGCGAGCATGGCGAGCATGGCATCGAGATGAGCGCGATCGTCGGAGAAATTATTGTCGTGGAAGACGATCTGCGGATAAAGCCGGCGCAGGCTGAGACGTGGGCTGGTCGCGATCGCGTCGTCGATCGCATCACGCACGGCATCGATCGGGTACGCGACGTGTCCGCCACCCTCGGCCGGAATGATGCAAAACGAACACTTGAATCCACACCCGCGCGAGGTCTCGATGAACAGAACGGGTGAGCGAATGCCGGCTCGGGTCCACAGCCCATGGTCGAGCGTCACGGGGCGCGGCGTCAGATAGTCCGAGCGGTAGATTGGCTGCGCTTCCCCAGCGAGGAAGTCGCGGGCGATATCGGTGACGGCATCGACCCCGCCCACGCACACCACATCAAAAAACCGTGAGGCAAACGCCGGAAACAACGAGCAGATCATTCCCCCGCCGACAACCAGGGCGCCCGCCTGGCGGAATGCGTAGGAAAGTTGCCGCATGCGGTCGAAATCAGGCTGCAGGCCCGACAGAAAGACGATATCGACGCCGGCGGCCTGAGCAGGATCGAATGGCCCGTGCCAGTCCTCGTGATAGAGGCGGATGTCGAATCGGGCCGGATCGAGGCGTGACGCGATATGTAGCGCGGTCAGGGGCTGCATAAAATGGCGGGATCGTTGCTTTGTGCGGCCCGGGCGCAGATGTGTGCATATGACGAGGGCGACAAACCTGCCGTCCGTCCCATGCCCCGATCGGGCCGCCCACCCTGCCTTCGCATTCTTTGCGGCTGAGCCCATCGGTCCACGATCACAGAATTGCCCGTACAGCGATTTTGGTCGGGACTTGTTGGTTTTGCAATCCGTTTGCGCAAACCAGTACCGGATGACATAGCTTTCGCGCGTGGCCAATTCGTCGGCCGACAACGTATCGCGGAGCGCTCCCTTGTGATTTGCCCAGGCTGCGGTGAAATCGTCCGGCCGCCCGCCAAGTTCTGCGGCGAATGCGGTGCGGCGCTCGCCCGGACGGAACCGCCGTTGCCCCCCTTGTCCGGGCGCCGGCAGATCACGGCCATGTTCTGCGACCTGGTCAACTCGATGGGTATCGCCGAGCGGATGGATGCCGAGGATTTGCGCGACATCCTGTTTTCCTACCAGCAGACCTGCACCGCCATCATCGAGCATGCACACGGCAGGGTTGCACGGATCTTCGGTGACGGCATTCTGGCTGTATTTGGCTTCCCGATTGCACGCGAGGACAACGCCCGCATGGCCGTCGGTGCGGCGCTCGACATTTGTCGGCGCGTCTCCGCGCTGAGCCGGGACGTCGAGCGCCGCCACGGCATCGCGCTCTCGGTTCGGATCGGCATTCATACCGGCCTGGTGATCATCGACGAAACGGCGCCCGGGCCGGCGTCGCAGCAAAACGGGCTGATCGGCAACGCGCTCAACATCGGCGCCCGGCTGCAGGAACTGGCCCCGTGCAATGGGGTCGTCATCAGCCAGGAAACGTTCAGGTTGGTGCAGGGCCATTTTTTCGTGGAAAGCCTCGGATGTCCGAAGCTGAAGGGTGTGTCCCAGGCGCTGCAGGTCTATCGCGTCGTCGGATCGAGCGCGGTGCGCAGCATCTTCGAGGCAAGGCTCGCGCGCGGACTGTCGCCGCTGGTCGGGCGGGAGACGGAGCTTGCGGCACTCGAAGCGGAGTGGGCGCAGGCGGCTTCGGGCATTCCGCGGTCTGTCCTGCTGATCGGCGACCCCGGCATTGGCAAGTCACGCCTGATCTATGAATTCCAGCGCCGCCATGCGCATGACGAATGCATGCGGATCATCTTTCAATGCGCTGCCCAGTATCGGGACACGGCTTTTCATCCTATCGCGACCGAACTGGCGCGCGTGTTTTGCTTCGAGCCGATCGATAGTCGCGATGTTCGCTTGCGTAAGATCACGGAGGGATTGCAGCGGGACGGGATCGCGGCGCCCGAGGCGGCGGCCGACATCGCTCGGGTGTTTGCCGATGAGGGCTGCGACGTCTCACCATCGAAAGAAGCGGCCGGCGCGGAGGCGACCGAGCGCACCGGGGCGAATGCTCGCCGCCGCGTCATCGAGGCGCTGGCCAGCTACCTCGCTGGCACCGCGCACCGGGTCCCGCTGCTTCTGATCTTCGAGGACTTGCACTGGGCGGACCCTTCGACCATCGAATTCATTTGTTATCTCAGCCAAACACTGGACAACGTCCCGGTCCTGCTGTTGTCGTCGGTGCGTCGCGGCATCGGCGATGCCGTGGCGTGCCAATGCACGATCTTCCTTGATCGCATTCCAGCCGCCGACTGCAGGGCGCTGATCAGGGCGGTCGCCGGTAACGGCGATATGCCAGGTCCGGTCATTTCCGAGCTGATCGAGCGCAGCGACGGCGTGCCGCTGTTCGTGGAAGAACTGACCAGGTCGGTCAGCGAGGCAATGACTGCCGGTCGCCTTGTGGGCGAGGTCGGCGCTGAGAGCCTCAGCTCGATCGTGCCCGCCTCGCTGAACGACTCGATCATGGCACGGCTCGACCGGCTTGGCGCCGCGAAGGACGTCGCGCAGGTTAGCGCGCTGATCGGCCGCAACGTGCCGATCAAACTGCTGGCGGCCGTCTGGGACGGTCCGCCCGCGGATCTGCCAACCGAAATCAGCCGGCTGGTAGACGCGGAAATCCTGTTCGAACATGAGCAAGGCGCCGGGCAGGTTCATGGAACGCTGGAGTTCAAGCATGAACTGGTTCGCAATGTCGCGAGCGAGAGCATCCTGCGCGGAAAGCGTCGCGATATCCATGCCCGGATCGCGGCAACGCTCGCGCGTGACTTCGCCGACGAGTGCGCGCGCCACCCCGAAGTGCTGGCGTACCACTACACCCAGGCAGGTGACATCGACCGCGCACTCCCGCTGTGGGAGCTGGCCGGCCTGCGCGCCGTTCGCGTATCGGCCAACCAGGAAGCCGTCACACACTTCAAGCGCGCGCTGGGACTCTTGGACGGGTTCGCTGACGAAGCCACCCGGCGGGCAAAGGAGCTCGACCTGCGCATCAACCTTGTGTCGCCGCTGATGGCGTCGAAGGGCTATAGCGCACCCGAGATCGACGGCACGATCGCTCGCGCCATGGCGCTGTCGCTCGATATCGGTGATGTTTACCGCGTTTTCCCTTTGATGTACGGCCGCTGGTCGTTCGACCAGGTGACCGGCAATCTGCCTCGGTCGCACAATCTCGCGCGGCAATGTCTCGAACTTGCGGAGCGCTCCATCGACGCGGAGCCACGGCTGATCGCCTATCGTCTGGTCGGCACGTCGCTGCAGACGATGGGACGGCCGCGGGAGGCGGCTGTGTATTTGGCCCGCGCAATCGCGCTGTTCGACGACGACCGGCATACTCCGCTGATGTATCTCTACGGCACTGACATCAAGGTCGTGAGCCAATGTTCGCTGGCAATGGCGAACTGGACACTGGGCCTGCACCGCAGCGCGAAAGCTGCGATCGAGGCAGCGTGGCAGCGATCGGTCTCCGTCGGGCATGCCAACACGACCGGTCATTGCGGGCTGTACCGGCTGATGCTGCGGGCACTGTCCTGCTGCATTGAGGGCTACGAGGAGATCGCGTCGGCGCAGACTGCGCTCCTGGCCAAGCATCATCTTCCACTCTGGTCGTCGGTCGCCCCGAGCTATGCCGGCTTGCTGCACCTGCGGCGCGGAGATGCAGAGCTTGCAGCGCGCCTGTTTCGCCAGTCGATCGCGGCGATGGAAGGGGTCAACCTGGTCTATGGGCAGCCGCAGATCTGGATGTGGCTTGGCGAAGCGCTTGGGGAACTCGACCGGTTCGAGGAGGCGGAGAAGGCTTTCGCCTGCGCCGACAACCTGATGGATCGGTCCGGCGAATGCTGGGCGGAAGCCGAACTGTTCCGCGTGTGGGCTTTGGTGCGACGCCGGTCCGGTGTGCCCGGTGCAGACGCGCTGTACGCGCGCGCGGTTTCGGTTGCCGATCAGCAGGGCGCGATCGCCTTCGCTGTGCGGGCGGCTGTGGACCGTGCCGCGGACGATCCCGCGGCGGTGGCCCGGTTGCGTGCCTTGCTCGAACGTCATCCGGCCGAGGAGTGGAGTCAGGAGTTTATCGCTGCAGCCCGGTTCGTTCGGGCAGGGGTAACCGCCGAGCCGGCATCGATCTAGCCGATCCGTTTCGGCCCGGTTTGCGGGGAACAGGCGTCAGCGGGCGCGGAAGCGGTAGAACCAACCGCCATTTGCTGCCCCGCCGCACGGCAAGCGCCGCCCGCCGATCCGTGAGCCGCTATCAGCCCGGCGCGCTCCCCGTCGCCTCCTCGCGCGGTGACAGCGCCAGCACGGCGGCGAACCCCGGATGCGTGTCCTCCAGCGTCAGCGACCCGCCATGGAGCTGCGCCACCGCCTGCACCAGCGACAGTCCCAGCCCCGAGCCCGGCGTGTGGCGCGCGGCGTCGCCGCGGAAGAAGCGCTCGGTGGCACGGCCGCGGTCGGCATCCGGGATGCCCGCCCCCTCGTCGCTCACAGTGATCTTCACCCCGGTCGGCGTCGCCGATGCGACAACCCGCACAGCGCTGCCGGGCGGCGAGAACTTCACCGCGTTGTCCGCAAGGTTCGCCACCGCCTGCTGGACCAGGTCCCGGTCGCCGTAGGCCGGCAGCAGCTCCGGCGCATCCAGCGTCAGTGCCACGGACTTTTCTTCCGCCACCGCCTCGTACAGCTCCACCACGCCGTCCAGCAGCTTCCGCAGGTCGAACCGGCCGAAGGCCGAGCGGCGCGATCCGGCCTCGATCTCGGCGATGCGCAGCAGCGCCTGGAACACGGCGGAAATGTCGTCGAGGTCCGCAATGGCGCGATCGATCGCGGCATGCAGTTCGGGCTCGGTCCTGGCGTGCAACGCGGCGTCCTCCAGCCGCATGCGCGCCCGGGTGATGGGCGTGCGCAAATCGTGCGCGATCGAATTGGAGACCTGCCGCACGCCGTCCATCAGCCGTGCAATTCGGTCCAGCATGACGTTGATGGTCTCGGAGAGCTGGTCGAACTCGTCGCCGCGGCCTGAGAGCGGCACGCGTTCCGCGAAGTTGCCGCCGGCGATCGCGCTCGCGGTCGCCGAAACCTTGGTGATGGTGCCGTGGAACAGGCCACGCACCACCAGAGCGCCCACCGATGCCATGCCGGCAACCAGCAGCCCCGCCCAGAGCAGCGCCTCGGTCAGCAGCCCGCGGAGCTGCGCGCGCACGCGCACGTCGCGGCCGATCAGCAGATGGTAGTCCCCCGGCAGGTCGAACCGCTCCACCCGCGCGAGCGACCGAATGCCGGCACGCTCGATCGGCAATTCGTACCAACCGCCATTATCGGTCACCCCCTGCGGCCACTGCGGCAGGTTGCCGGCAACCTGCCGCATCGACGGGTCGGCCAGCAGGTAGATTTGGTCGTCGTCAACGTTCTGAGCCAGCCGGTCCTCGATGGTCAGCACCAGCGCCGGCAGGCCGCCGGTCGCAAAGCGCTCCGATAGGTTGAGGGCATCGGCGTGGATCGCCGCCTCCGTCTGGCGGTCGAGCAGCCCCGCCGTGGACCACCACAGGAACACGGCGAGCACGGCAGCGGTGGCCGCCAGCAACGCAGCGAACAAGGCCGAGAACCGGACTCCGGTCGAGCGAAAGGCGTAGGGCAGGCGGGTGGGAAGATGTCGAGTCCAGGACCTTTGGCGCGTCGCCTGGTCAACGCTCACACCGACTCTGCCCGCAACATGTAGCCGGCGTTGCGCACGGTGTGGATCAGTTGCGTTGGGAACGGCTTGTCCACCTTCTGGCGCAGCCGCGAGACGTGGACGTCGATCACGTTGGTTTGCGGGTCGAAATGGTAGTCCCAGACGCCTTCCAGCAGCATGGTGCGCGTCACCACCTGGCCGTCATGGCGCATCAGGAATTCCAGCAGGCGGAATTCGCGCGGCTGCAGGTCGATCTTCTGGCCGGCGCGCTTCACTTGCCGCGACAACAGGTCCAGCTCCAGGTCGTCAACCACCAGCTTGGTGACGGGGCTCTCCCCTTTTCCGCGCCGCGCCAGCGCCTCGACGCGGGCGAGCAGTTCGGCGAAGGCGAACGGCTTGGTCAGGTAGTCGTCGCCGCCCGCTTTCAGTCCTTTCACCCGGTCATCGACCTCGCCGAGCGCCGAGAGGATCAGCACCGGCACGCTGTTCTTCTGCCCGCGTACCGTCTCCAGCACGCGCAATCCGTCGATGCCGCCGGGCAGCATACGGTCGAGGATGATCGCGTCGTAGGATTCGCTCGCGGCCAGGAACAGCCCGTCGCGGCCGTTGTCGGCGTGATCGACCACGAAGCCGGCCTCTTTCAGGCCGCGCACCACGAAGCCCGCGACATCTTTGTCGTCTTCCACCACCAGAATGCGCATCGCCCCTCCCCGGCCTCTCGTGTTCAGCCGGCCGATTCAGGCGGACGTTTGCCCACGGTCACCGGGATGTCCATATCGCGGCCCTGGCGGCGGATTGACAAGCGCACGTCGTTGCCCGGCGGCACGGCCGCGACCGTGCGGATAAGGCCGCGCGAGGTGTCGATGTGTTCGCCGTTCACCGCGAGCACCGCGTCGCCGGCCCGGATGCCGGCGCGCGCCGCCGGGCTGCCGCGTTCCACCCCGGCGATCAGGACGCCAGGATCACCGTCCTGCACCGACACGCCGAGCCAGCCGCGATCGATGCGGCCACGCTCCAGAAGCTGCGCCACGATATGGCTGACGATTTCGCTGGGGATGGCAAAGCCGATGCCGACGGACCCGCCGGATGGCGAGACGATCGCGGTGGAAACGCCGACGACCTCGCCCGCCATGTTGAAGATCGGGCCGCCCGAGTTGCCCGGGTTGATCGGTGCATCGAGCTGCAGGAAATTGTCGAACGGTCCCGACCCCAGGTCGCGTCCCTCGGCGGACACGATTCCCGCCGTCACCGAGCCGCCGAGCCCGAACGGATTGCCGGCGGCGAGGATCCAGTCGCCGACCTCCACCCGGCGCGAATCGCCCCAGGTGACGTAAGGCAGCGGGCCGGGCGTCTCGACCTTGATCACGGCAATGTCGGTCAGCTCGTCGCTGCCCAGCACGCGGGCGGAGAGCTGGCGTCCGTCGGTGAGCGACACCACGATCCGGTCGGCGTGGCCGACGACATGATTGTTGGTCACGATCAGGCCGGAGGCTTCGACGATGAACCCGGAACCGGCCCCCTGCATCTGCTCTCGGCGATTGCCGAAGCGGCGGCGAAACTCGCGCCCAAGGGGGGTGTCGCGCAACTCCGGCGGCAGCTCGGCGATCACGTCGCCGCCGCTGACTGTTTCCGTGACCGCGATGTTCACCACGGCCGGGAGCACCCGCTTGACCAGCGGCGAGAAACTGTCCGGCGCGGAGCGGGCGGCTGCGCCGTCCGACACCATCGCGCAGCCGCTGACCAGCAGCGCCAGCGTCAGCGCAAGATTCCTGGCCTGCCAGACGGAGCGGGTGGGGCGGATCATGGGCGGCAGGGTCTCCCGGAGGGCGACGCAAAACAAGGACATATAGCGGCATTAGCACATGGCATGTGATCGGCCCTGCAACAAGCATGCCCAGCCAGAGTTGCGCGCGCGTCCATTCGGCACCGTATCGCCGCCGCCGCCCGGTTGAAGGCGACCGGACGCGGGCGAGGGCGCGGCTTGACCGCAATATTGGGCTCCACGCCGGCGGTCAGGGCCGGCCGCCATCCTCCGGCCAGGCGTGCTTCGGGTAGCGTCCGCGCATGTCGCGCCGGGCCTCCGCCCAGCCGCACTTCCAGAATCCGGCGAGGTCGGCCGTGATCGCGATCGGCCGTCCCGCTGGCGACAGTAATGCGAGCTGCAGCTTCAACCGCCCGCCAGCCAGCAGCGGCGTTGCGGCGAGTCCGAAGAATGCCTGCGCCTTGGCCGACGCCACCGGGATCGGCTGGGTGTAATCGACCGCGGCCCGCCCGCCGGGCAGCGCAAGGTGCGTCGGCAGCGCCTGATCCAGCCCGTTCGCCAGCTCCCAGGGGAGCGTGCCGCGAAGAATGCCGGCAAGGTCAAGTCGGGCCAGCTCGGCAAGCCGGGTCATGCCGGCGAGATGCGGCGCGAGCCAGTCTTCCGCGGCGGCGGCCAGGGCTGCATCCGACAGGTCGGGCCAGCCGCGATCCGGCTCGACCCCGCGCATCAGCGCGACGCGGGCCTGAAACTGGCGGGCGCCGTCGGTCCAGGGCAGCGCCCGCAGCCCATCGGCCGCGGCGGCGCGCGCCAGAGCCGCGGAAACATCCGCGGGATCGACGGGCTCGGTGCGGTCGGTGAGCACCAGCGCGCCGAGCCGCCGCCGCCGGCGCGCGAACACGGTGCCGGAGACCGCGTCGAAGCCGGTCTCCACGTGCTCGGTCACCCGCGCGGCGAGCGACATCGGCAGTGCATCCGCGTCCAGCGGCGCGGCCAGCCTGATACGGGCGGCGGTTTTCATCTCCAATGCAGCCACCGCAAGCAGCTTCACGCCGGCCAGCTTGTCGGTGCGCGGCAGCCTCGCGCCGCCGCCGCCGGACAGGCGGAACGAGCCGGGCTCGCCGCGAAGCTGGGCGATCCGGTCCGGAAAACCGGCGGCAAGCAGTCGGCCAAGACCGCTTCCCGCGGGGCTGTCGCCGCGTGAGTCGGCCGGCAGGCGCAGACGCCGCCGATACTGCCCGGCGGCGCGGCGAATGCGCGACAGCGCGCCGCGATCCGCCGCCGGGTCGCCGTCGGCGATGGCCGCCAGGCGCAGGCCGATGTCGGCCGGCGCGTCAGGACCGGCGCGCAGCGGATCGCGCTCCTCCAGCAAGGCGGCGAGGTCGGCGGCGCAGGCGGCCTCCGCCTGGGTCTCGGCAGCCAGCATCATCGCCGCCAGCCGCGGATGCGCGCCGAGCTGTGCCATGCGCCGGCCGAGCGGCGTGATCCGCCCGTCGGCCAGCGCTCCCAGCTCCGCGAGCAGCGCGGCGGCGGCGGCGTGGGCACCGGCAGGCGGGCGGTCGAGGAACGCCAGTTCCTCCGGCGGCGTGCCCCAGGCGGCGCAGTCGAGCACCAGCGACGAAAGCTCCGCTTCCAGGATCTCAGGCCGGTCGAACGGCGCCAGCCCGCGATGCAGCGCTTCCGACCAGAGCCGGATCGCAACTCCCGGGGCCTCGCGCCCCGCCCGGCCGGCGCGCTGCTCGGCGGCAGCGCGGGAAATCCGCAGCGTGGCGAGCCGCGTGAGTCCGGTGGACGGATCGAGCCGCGGCGCCCGCCGCCAGCCGCCGTCCACCACGACGCGCACGCCCGGCACGGTCAGCGAGGTCTCGGCGATGGACGTCGCGAGCACCACGCGGCGCCCCTCGGCGGGACGCAGCGCGCGGTCCTGCTCGGCCGGCGGCAGCTCGCCGTGCAGCGGCAGGACCACCGCACCGCACCCGTCCAGCGCCGTCATGGCCCGGCGGATTTCCGCCATGCCCGGCAGGAACGCCAGGATGTCGCCCTCATGATCCGCCAGGGCCGCCCGCACCGCGCGGGCGAGTGCGTCCGGCAACTCGCGTGGCCCGGGCACGTCCCGGACGGCGTGGTGGACCGCGACCGGGAACATCCGGCCGGCGCTCTCGATCACCGTGGCGTCCATGAGCGTGGAAAGACGGGCGCCGTCGGCGGTGGCCGACATCGCCAGCAGCCTCAGCTCCGGCCGCAGCATGCGCTGCAGATCGAGGCAGAACGCCAGCGCGAGGTCGGATTCCACCGACCGCTCGTGAACCTCGTCCAGGATGACCACGGCCACGCCGTCCAGCCCCGGATCGGATTGCAGGCGGCGAACGAGCAAGCCCTCGGTGACGACCTCGATGCGTGTCTCGGCGGAGACCGCGGATTCCAGCCTGGTGCGAAAGCCGACGGTCCGGCCGGCGGACTCGCCCAGCAAACTGGCCATGCGGGTGGCCGCCGCGCGCGTGGCGACGCGGCGCGGCTCCAGCACCAGGATGCGGCCGTCGCCGCGCCAGGGCGTGTCCAGCAGCGCGAGCGGCGTGACGGTGGTCTTGCCCGCGCCCGGCGGGGCCACAAGCACGGCGTTGCGTCCGGCCGCAAGTGCCGCAAGCACCGACGGCAGGGCATCGGCGACAGGGAGGTCGGGGATGGCGTGCATGCGGCGGGCGCAGTATCACCCTTCGCCGCGATGCGCACGCCGACGCCGGGAGGCCCCTGCGGTTGCGTGCGCGGTGTGCTCCGGAGGATCGATGCGGCTGGTCGGCGCTTTGCTTCCTGTGCTCGCCCTGCTGGCGGCGGCCCTGCTGGGGACGAGTCACGCCGCAGCGCTTGAGAGCTCACCAATCTCCAGCCCGCGGGCCACGGTCACATTGGTGTCCGAAACGGACGCCGTTGCGGCAGGGACGCCGTTCCGGCTTGGCTTGCGCATCCGGCTGGCGCAGGGCTGGCACACCTACTGGAAAAACCCCGGTGACGCAGGCGCGGCTCCAACCCTGGACCTGACCCTGCCGCCGGGTGCGACCGCGGGACCGATCGCCTGGCCGACGCCGCGCCGCATCGCCGAGGGGCCGGTGATGTCCTACGCCTACACAGGCGAGGTCCTGTTGCCGGTGACCGTGACGCCGGGCGAAGGCGGGATGGCCATCACGGCCCATGCCGAGTGGCTGGTCTGCAAGGATATCTGCATACCGGAAGATGGTTCATTCCGGCTCGACCTGCCGCCCGGGCTGCCGCTTCCTTCGGCGCAGGCGGCTCTGTTCGCGGCGGCCGACCGGCAGATGCCGCGGCCCTCGCCGTGGCACGCTCAAATCGGGCCGGATGGCAGGCTGTGGGTGCAGGGGCGGGAGCTTAACCCTTCGACCGTCATCGACGCGTGGTTCATTCCCGACACGCCGGGCAGCATCCGCGATAGCGCCGCGCAACCCCTGTCGGTGCGTTCGGGCGGTTTGCTGCTGTCGCTGACTCCCGCGAGCCGGTTCAAGCCCGAGGCCGGGCTGACCGGCGTGCTGTCGGTGCGCGACCGCACCGGACAGCAGACGGACCTGACGATCGCTGCGATGCCTGGATCGGTGCCGCCCGAGGTGGGCATGCCGTTGCCGCAGATCCTGTCACTGGCCTTCCTGGGCGGGCTGATCCTCAACCTGATGCCGTGCGTGTTCCCGGTGCTGGCGGTGAAGGCGGTGGCACTGGCGGCCGGGGCCGCGCGAGGCAAGGTGAGGGCGCACGCCGTGTCCTACACCGCCGGTGTGTTGATTGCCTTCGCACTGCTCGGCGCGGCGCTGCTGGCGGCGCGTGCGTCCGGCGCGGCGGCGGGCTGGGGCTTTCAGTTCCAGTCGCCGGTCTTCGTTGCGGCGATGGCCTGGGTGCTGTTCGGTGTCGGCCTGAATCTGTCGGGGGTGTTCGAAGTGGGGGCGGGGCTCGCCGGGACCGGTCAGGGGCTCGCATCGCGCGGTGGGGCTGTCGGCAGCTTCTTCACTGGGCTGCTCGCCGTGGTGGTGGCGACGCCCTGCACCGCGCCGTTCATGGGCGTTGCGATCGCTGCCGGGCTGGCCGCGGCGCCGCCGGTGACGATGCTGGTGTTCCTGGTCATGGGGCTCGGCCTTGCCGCGCCCTATGCGGCGCTCGCACTGGTGCCCGGCCTGGCGCGTCATGCCCCGCGGCCTGGGCGGTGGATGGAAATCCTGAAGCAGGCACTGGCCTTTCCGATGTATGGCGCCGCCGTGTGGCTGCTATGGGTGGTGAGCCAGGAGACCGGGTCCAACGGGGTGCTGAGCACGGCCGCGGGGTTCGTGTTGATCGGCTTTGCCGCCTGGGTACTGGGGGTCGCGCAGGCTTCACACGACTGGCGGCGCCGGCTTGCGCAATCGGCTGCGCTGGCGGCGCTGCTGGCGGCGCTGGCCGTGCTGAGCGGTATCGCAATGGTGCCCGGCCCGGTCGGCAACGCCGAGGCGGCGGACGGGATCGAGCCCTTCACGCCCGCTCGGCTGGCGGCGCTGCGTGCGGACGGGCGGCCGGTGTTCGTCAATATGACCGCGGCGTGGTGCGTCACCTGCCTGGTGAATGAGCGGGTGGCGATTTCCACCACCGCCGTGCAGCGCGCTTTCGCCGAGCATCACGTGGCCTACCTGAAGGGCGACTGGACTCGGCAGGACCCGCAAATCACGGCGTTCCTGCGCGAGCATGGCCGGGATGGCGTCCCGCTCTATGTCTGGTACCCGCCCGGCACCGGCCAGCCAACGGTGCTGCCGCAGATTTTGACCGAGTCGATGCTGCTGGGTGCGGTTGAGGGCGAATGAACGGTGACCTTGGATGGTCGCCGTCTCGGCTGCCAGCGTTGCCTGGAATCAGAATTTGAACGTGGTGCGCAGCGAGAACACGGCGGCGAGGCTGGTGCTCGGAGCGAGGACAGGGTTGACGTAGACCTGGAGGTCTGGCGTGAGCTGCAGGGCTTTGAAGACCGTGTAGCTGTAATATAATTCGGCCACCCATTCCGATCCGCGTGACGGTTCTCCGACGGTGGCCGTGTTGGTCTTGTTCCAGGCAATGCCGATCCCGGCTTGGTCAAGCCGGGTGCGGCCGAACGGATTGTTGACGATGCCACCGAACGCGACCGACGTCTCGATGGGGATGGCGTCTCCCGAGGCATTGTTGGCGCACAGAAACAGCCCGTATCGTTCGTTCAGGTTCTGCACCGCGCTGAACGAAATACCCCGCGATGAGCTCGGCTGCAGCGGAACCGAGGGCTGGCTATAGTATATGACACCGTAAGTGCCACCCGCGAGGTATGAGGGCGTCCACTGAGCAGCCCCGAAATACGCGGTCTGGTTGTTACGGAAGCCGCTGGTGGTCACGGATTGGCCGGCGATATCGGTGGCGCTCTGCAGGCCGCCGGCAAAATGAAGCTGGGTGCCCGGCGAGATTTGCACGTAGCCGCCTGTTCCGGCGTTGGCATAGGTTTGGGTGCCGTTCTGCGCCATTGTGTAGTTGATGAAATTGGTCTGCGCGCTGCCGGCATACTGATTGCTGTCGTATAGGCCAAACGAGTATTGCCCGACCGAGACGGCCAGCCAGTTGCCGGGAAAAGTATGCGTGTAAGCTATCTGCGCGAATTGGTAGCTGTTCGCGCCCCAGTCGTTCGGCGGTGCGAGCAGGCCCATGCGTTCGTGCTGGGAGTCCGTGGTGGCGCCGGTCCAGAACTGGTTGCCTTGAAATGCGAAATTGAATGCTCCCGAGCCGATCGGAGTGTCGGTGAACGGCGTCCAGGTCACCGTTGGCGAGTAGACAACTTCGGCGACGGTCGGGCCGCCCTTCGGCGTACCCCATTGCCCAAACACCGAGACGGGCATCGAGAACTCAAGATTGTGGTCACCCTGGATCTTGTTCTTGAACGCAATGTATTGGTCGTACAATCCGTCCGCGGCGCCGGCGAGTCCTTGCTGCGGAAGGTTGGTCTGGTCGGCCTGCTGGCTGAGATCGACCTTCGGCTGCCCGGCGGCCTCCGGGTGCTCGCGTCCGATGGTGGCGCCGGCGCGCCCGGCGCCGGCGGACTCTGCAAGGGCCGTGCCGCCAGCGATCGAAACGGCGAGGATCGCCAAGGCAAAGCCGCCGCCCCCCAGCGATAATTGCCTATGGATCACATGTTGGCCCCCAAGCTCCTCGCGGCACCGCGCGATCTGTCCCTGGTGGGCCAAACTCGCGAGACTGCTACCGAGGCCGGTTGCCCGCCGGCCGATTCCAAAAGGTGCCGCACGACGCGACACGGCGCCGAGCTGTGCAGGCGATCCTGGCACGATTCCCGAGTCGAAATTGTGATCGATGTAGAATCAATGCAAAACGGCTAACATGTCGCTTGGCTTGCGTCCATCGTGCGCCCCGGGCGCAACAAAGAATTCACAAGCCGCCACCACGTACCGAACGGTATCCAAAATAACGCTCATCGCATCGGCCGGCTGATCCCGATGCGGGAAATGGCCGCAGTCGTCGAACCAGTGCAAGGCGGGCGGCACGCTTTTCGTCGACCAGGGCCCATTCGGTTGGCGAAGCTGAGGACGTCGTAGCCGGCGGCGTGAGGCGTGTGCCGGCATTGGTAAAGGCGGCTTGCGCACGTTCCAGGACCTGACGCTGCCGCCAAGCCCGTGGACCATCAGAGGCGCACGGCCGGCACCGACGCGTTCCGAATACAGCGTCATCCCTTCGCAACGAACGAACGCGCCTGAAACCATGCCGCCTTGGTCAGAACGGCTTGCGGGCCGAGGCCAGCAGATAGTCGAAGGCGCTGTAGACCGTGTTCGCATCGAAGCGGAGCAGAAGCCGGTATGGCACGCGCCCGGCAAGGTGGAACCGCCTCAGCAGAGCCGGATCGGTCGCCAGCGCACCGTGCCAGCCGGGAAACACATCCTCGCGAATCGAGGTGACGCTCAGGTCGGCGAACCCGGCCGTTCGCAGCTTCTCGGCGTAGCTGTCGCGGCGATCGGCGTTGGCGGGCGGCACCGCGAACTTCTGTGCAAAGGCATTCCAGTTGAAGTCCTGCACGGCGCGGCGGAACCGAACAGCCTCGGGCACATTGCGGATCACATCGGCCAGCACGAGACGCCCGCCAGGCCGCAACACGCGGAACGCCTCGGCGAAGAAGCGCTCACGCGTTTGGAAGTGGAAGGCACATTCGACGGCGGTCACGATATCGCACGACGAGTCCGGCAGCGGCATCTCGGTGGCCGAACCCTCCAGCAGTTCGATCCGATCCTCCAGGCCGAGCCTGCGGACCCGCTCGCGTGCGATTCGCACTTGTGAAGGGGTCACGTTCAGCCCGGTAATTCGGCGCGGCGCAAAATGCTTCATCCAAAGTATGTCCTGGTCCGCGAACCCGAATCCGACATCGACGACGTCGTCACCGGGTCCCATAGCGGCAGTCTCCGCGACCAGTCCCGCCAGCGCTTCGCACGCCTGGTCGATCGACTGGGCAGACTTCCAGTAGCCAAGGTTCAGATAGAGCCCGCGCGCGGTGAAGGCGTTCGTCGAGACCAGTTCGTAGATGTCCCGCGCGGTCATCCGCCGGAACGGTGTGTAGGCCCACAGGATGTAATCCATCGCCTCGCGCAATCTGCCGCGGGTTGCGACCGAGACCTCCGCTGCCGCCCTCATCCCAAGCCTCCGGCCAAAACCAACCAGCCGTGAGATGGCCCGTCCAACCGATACCGCAACATGGCGTGCGGGCGCTGTCGCGAGTCCGGTCCAGGCACGCGGCGCCGTGCAGATTGCCGTGAGGAGACGACGCTGACCGATTTGGCGCGTTAGAGGCGCGGGAGGTAAAGTTCATCATGTCCATTATCGGTTGGCTGATTCTTGGGCTGCTTGCCGGCTACATCGCCAGCAGGATCATCGACAAGACCGGTTCAGGTCTCGTACTCGACATCGTGCTCGGCGTGATCGGCGCTTTGGTCGGCGGCTTTCTGTTCACGAGGTTCGGGGCCGCCCCGGTCACCGGCCTGAATGTCTACAGTCTGTTCGTCGCCGTCATCGGATCGGTTGTGGTCCTGCTCGGCTATCACGCTATCACCGATCGACGGTCGGTCTGATCCGGAGTGGCGTTGGAGCGATGCAGTCGGATACCGAACACCATTGCGTCCAACGCCGCTGCGGAACGTGATCGTGCCGCGAGCGCGACATGGTGGGTCGCGCTCGCGGGCATCCTCGCCGTGCTGCTGGTGCCGCTCTGCGTCGTGTCCGTGCCGCCGCTGCAGGACTACCCCAACCACCTCGCCCGCGCCTACGTGCTGGCCTTCGGCGCGAACGATCCGTTTCTGACGCGCATGTACGCGCCAAACTGGCACATGATTCCCAACCTGGCTGTCGATGTCGTGCTGCCGCCACTGCTGCATGTTCTGCCGCTGCCAGTCGCGAGCCGGGTCATGCTCGGCATTGTACTGTTGCTGCCGCTGGCCGGCGTCCTGGCTCTGCATCGCTCGCTGCATCGGCGGCGGTCGTTTTGGCCGCTTGCGTGCTGTCTCGTCGCCTACAACGCGATTTTCATGCTGGGCTTTGTCAACTTCATCATCGGCCTCGGCGCGGCGCTGCTGGTCGCGGCGTTGTGGGTATCGCTTCGCCGCACTCGCCCGGTCCTGGCGACCGCGGCTCTCGCCGTGGGTGCGACCCTGGTGTTTTTCTGCCACGTAGTGGCGCTGGCCTATCTCGGCATCATCGTCGCCGGCATCGAGACGCCGGACCTGATCGAGTGCTGGCGGAGTGGCCGGAGCTTGCGGCAAGCCTCCCTGCGGCTCACCGGCGAATTCGTCGGCGGCTTCGCGGTTCCTGCGGTGCTGTTTCTGAGCTCAGGGTTCGCCGCCGCCGATGGGCCGGTCGTCTATGCATCGCTGAAGCTGAAGCTGACCGAGCTACTGAGCCCGGTGCTGGTGTATCACCCGCTGCTCGACGGCGCCGCAGCCCTTTGCATCCTGGCCCTTGCCGGGATGAGCCTGTTCTGGCGGCGAAAGACTCCTGAGCCGGTGATCCCGCTGGGTATTGCGTTGGCCCTGGCGGCCCTTCTGGTCGCTTTCGCCGCGGCGCCGTTTGCGGCAAAGGGGGGCGCCTGGCTCGATTTGCGCTTTCCGATCCTGGCGGGTTGGCTGCTTTTCGCCGGACTTGCTCCGCCGCCGATGCCGCGGACCGCCTTCGTGTCGTTGGCGGTCGTGATCGCCACGCTGTTCGTCATCCGCACGGCCTCGGTCACGCAAATCTGGCACGCCTACGGCAAGGAGGTTGCGGACCTCGAGCGCTTGCTCGCCCCCATCCGCCCCGGCGATCGCGTGCTCATTGCCCAGGTCGATCACGTTTCGCGCCGTGCCTGGTGGCATACGGTGCCGGTCGGACGCCGGCTGATCGGATTCGGATCTGCTGACGACCACATCGCGGTTCTTCTGCTAACCGAGCGCGGTGTGTTCACGGATACGATGTTCGCCAATCCCTCGCAGCAGCCGATTCGGGTGTTGCCGCCTTACCGGGCGCTTATGAATGTCCAGGACTCCGCGCTTCCGGACTACACGCTGCTGGACGCCGCGCGGCTGAGTGCTGTTCAGCAATCGAAATTTCCGTATCTTCAGGATTGGCGTCGTAAATTCGACTACGTTCTGGTCATGGAGCCGACCGGCGCGCCCGACCTCGAAACCGTGTTGCCACCCAGCCTGCGGCCAGTGGGCAAAGATGACGTCGCAGCGCTGTTCCGGACGCGCGGCTGACGGCGCGGGCTGGCACGGGGCCGATGCCCGGGTAATGCGATGCTGCTTGATCCGGGCGCTGCCGTAGGGCCCGCCATTCTATTCCCGGCCGACCTTCAGATCTGCCGACCTTCAGATCGTTGGCTGAGACCGAATTGCCCGCACGGATCATGCCCCGCCATATGAGCTGACGGCCGGCACGCTGCCGCGATCTCCGGGTGACGCCGACCAGCATTACCGATGCAGTTCCCGCGAACAACGTGCGGCGATAAGAGCAACCTGCCGGACCGCAGAGGGGGAGATATCGGATGGCCGATGGCGCGCAAGAGGAACCTGCGGCGGGGCCGCTGACCCTGTCGATCGACATAGGTGGCAGTCACGTGAAGGCCGGGGTGTTGAACCCGGCGGGGCTGATGACGGCGGGGCCCGCCCGCATCCCGACGCCCCAGCCGGCAAGGCCCAGCGCCGTGGTTGCCGCACTTGTCGCCATGGTCACGCCGCTTGCACCGCATGATCGCGTGTCGATCGGCTTTCCGGGCGTCGTTCGCCATGGCGTGGTCCTGACCGCGCCCAATCTAGGCACCGCTGTCTGGCAGGGCTTCCCGCTGGCTTCCGTGCTGGCCGAGCATCTCGGCAAGCCCGCCCGCCTGCTGAACGATGCCACCATTCAGGGGCTTGGGGTCATCGCCCAGCGCGGGGTGGAGTGCGTCCTGACGATGGGGACCGGTATGGGCTTCGCCCTGTTCCGGGACGGCCAGCTCGGGCCGCATCTGGAGATGGGTCAGCATCCGGTGAAGACCGACCGGACCTACGACCGTTATGTCGGCGCGGCGGCGCTGAAACGCGTTGGGCGCCGCCGATGGAACCAGCGAGTGCGCAAAACCATTGCGCTCATGCAGACGCTGACCAATTTCGACACGCTGTATATCGGTGGCGGCAACGCGGGTGTGATCGAAGGCAGGCTGCCCGACAACGTCAGGATCGTCTCCAACAAGGCTGGAATCACCGGCGGTGTCCGCCTGTGGGACAGCCGAATGGACGATTTTTTCGCCGGGCAACTCACCGCGTTCCACGTCGGGTCGCAGCCGGCCTGAGCAAATGGAGGAGCCCAATGCCGGACGCTGAGATCGATGTCATCCGCGCGTTGCTGGCGGCGGGACCGCGGCCGGCGGAATTGTCCGAGCGCAGGGCGCGGCTGGATGGCCTCGGCGACGTCTACCCTGTGCCCGCGGATGTCAGCGTCGATCCGGTTGATGCCGGTGGCGTCGCGGCGGAATGGACGATGACGCAAGCGGCCGATCCATCGCGCGTGATGCTGTTCCTGCACGGCGGCGGCTATGTGTCGGGATCGATCAACAGCCACCGGGTCATGGTGGCGGAAGCAGGCCGGCAGGCTGGTGTGCGCACGCTCGCACTCGGCTACCGGCTGGCGCCCGAGCACCCTTTCCCGGCGGCGCTGGACGACGCGCTCGCGGGGTATCGGTTCCTGCTGGCGCAAGGCTTCGACTCAAGCCGGATCGTGGTTGCCGGGGACAGTGCCGGTGGCGGACTGACCATTGCGACGATGGTGTCGCTGCGCGATGCCGGAATGGCGTTGCCCGGCTGCGCCTGGTGCGTCTCGCCCTGGGTCGATCTGGCGATGACGGGCGAGAGCATGACCAGCAAGGCCGCCACCGACCCACTGATCCAGAAGGACTACCTGCAGGAACTTGCCGCCGCCTATTTGAACGGCGCCGATCCGGCGACGCCGCTCGCCTCGCCGCTGCACGCCAGGCTGGACGGTCTGCCGCCGCTGCTGATCCAGGTTGGTTCGGCCGAGACGCTGCTGGATGATTCGGTGCGGCTCGCCGGCCGCGCCGGGGCCGCCGATGTGCGAGTGATTCTGGAGGTGTGGCCAGACATGATTCACGTCTGGCCGCTGTTCCACCAGCAGGTCGCTGCCGGGCGGCGTGCGCTCGCTTCCGCGGGCAGGTTCATCCGGGCGGCGCTGGGCTCAAGCGCCGGCTGACCCCGGCCGTCGTATTTCGGCTATCCGGCCGGCTTCTCTACGTGACCGCCGAACTCGAAGCGCATCGCGGACAGCAGCTTGTCCGCGTATTCGGCCTCGCCGCGTGAGCTGAAGCGCGCGTACAGCGCCGCGCTGATCACCGGGGCCGGCACGCCCTCGTCGATCGCCGCCTGCAGCGTCCAGCGGCCCTCGCCGGAATCGGACACCCGGCCATGGAAGTTCGCCAGGTCCGGACTCTTGCGCAGCGCGCTCGCGGTGAGATCCAGCAGCCAGGAGCCGACCACGCTGCCGCGGCGCCACAGCTCGGCAACCTGCGCCACGTCGATGTCGTAGCGGAACAGCTCCGGATGGCGCAGCGGCGTCGTTTCGGCGTCGGTCTCGCGCTGATGCGCCCCGGCATTGGCATGGCGGAGGATGTTGAAGCCCTCGGCGTAGGCTGCCATCAGCCCGTACTCGATGCCGTTGTGCACCATCTTGACGAAGTGCCCGGCGCCGTTGGGGCCGCAATGCAGGTAGCCGTGCTCCGCCTGGCTGGGCTCGCCCGTCGCATCCGGCGGGCGCGGCGCGGCGGCCACACCCGGGGCCAGCGCCTGAAAGACCGGATCGAGGCGTTGCACGACCTCCGGCTCGCCGCCGATCATCAGGCAGTAGCCGCGATCCTGCCCCCAGACGCCGCCGCTGACGCCGACATCGACGTAGTGGATGCCCTTGTCCCGCAATGCGCCGGCGCGGCGCAGGTCGTCATGGTAGTAGGAGTTGCCGCCGTCGATGACGATGTCGCCCGATTCGAGCAGCGGCAGCACCGATTCCAGCACCGCGTCAACCGCGCCGGCCGGCACCATCAGCCAGACGGCTCGCGGCCTGGACAGGCCGTTCACGAACTCCCGCAGGCTGGTGCTGCCTTTCGCGCCTTGTGACGCCAGGGCCTCCACCGGGGCGGGGTGCGAATCGTAGACGTGGCAGTCGTGGCCCGCTTTGATCAGGCGCACCACCATGTTGCCGCCCATCCGGCCCAGTCCGATCATGCCAAGCTGCATTTGCGCGCCTCCTCTTCTGCCGGACCAGATTGCACGAGCGGGTGCTCGCGGCGATAACATTGGGCGACCATAAAGGTTCACCAAGGCGTGTCGAACTGGAGACTGCTTATGCCGATGCGGCTTGTTGTGGCGCTGCTGGTGCTGGCCGTGGCGGGACCGCGCGCCCAGGCGGCGGAAGCGCCGGGGCAGCTCTGCCGTAAGGCCGCCACCGACGACACGCTTCGGCCGTTGCCGACCGCCCTGGCGCCGGTGGCCAAGCGGCTGTTCGGCCTGCAGGGGATGACCGACCGGCAGGTCGCCAGAAGCACCGTCTTCCGCTGCATGGACGGGACGGCCATGCTTTGCGCGGTGGGGGCAAGTCTGCCCTGCGGCAAGGCCAATGTCAGCCGAAGCCTGCCGGCGGGCACCGCATGGTGCCAACAACATCCGGACTCTGGCGCCATCCCGATGTCCGTCACCGGGCACGACACAATCTACCGCTGGCGCTGCGCCGGCCCCGCCGCCGAGGTCGTCGGTGTGGCGGCGACAGTGGACTCGCGCGGGTTCATCGCGCGCCTCTGGAAGCGGGCCGACTGACCCCGGGAGAGCCGGCCGATTGGGCGGGGGCCTTTTGTCGGCGTTCCCCGCTGCGCTACGCTGGTCGCGCAAAACAAAGAACGGGACCCCGGGATGGAGCGTTGGGCGCTGGTCGGTCTATTGATTGGCTACATTTGGGGGGCCACGGGGGTTGTCGGCTATCCCGGGGTGTCATGGAAGCCGGGCGCGATCCTGACGGTCGTCTGCGCACTCTGGCTGGTCGCGCATAAGGCCATGCCGGCGGAACCGCTGGTCGAGGCCCTCGCCATCCTCATAGTCCTGGGGCTGATGTTCGCACGGCCGCGGCTGTTTCCGGACAAACGCGAGGAGAAGACCAAAGGGCCCGGGACGGGTTAGGCCACGAGCCCGGCAGACCCCGGGAGGCCGGCAGACGGGGATTTTGCGGTCAGTCCCTGCACCGTGACGGGAACGAAGCCGGGCGGCCGTCAGAAATCGGTGCAACGGCCTTTCTGCTCCCAGTCGCCGTAGCGGGTCGGCTCAGGTCCCTTGGGACCACCGATCTCCCTGGGCAAGACGGGGGCCGGGGGCGGGCTGGGGGGCTCCGGGACCGGGGCGTCGCGGATCAGGATTTTGGGCGTGCTCATGCCGGGCAGTTAGGCCGAGGCGATACGGGCGGCAAGCCCAGCCTGACGCGCGGCGGCGACCGCTGTGCAACGGGTTTGACCCGGGCGCTTTCGCTGCTAGTTTGCGGCTCACGCTCTGGAGAGATGGCCGAGCGGCTTAAGGCGCACGCTTGGAAAGCGTGTGTACGTGCAAGCGTACCGTGGGTTCGAATCCCACTCTCTCCGCCAGACGCCGCCGATCCCCAAGCTTTGGAATCCGATGTGATAGGAGTTCTTACCGCCCTTTGCGGGTCAGAGATCGTCGTCGCACGATCCTTCTGGCGCCATTCATAATGGTGGAGGTGACTATGAAAGTCTGTGAAGTTAAAAAATTTTGTTGCGACGAGTTCCAGCGTTTCGTAGGCGCGGATGGCCCTCAGCTTACCCTTTCATTTTCAGAGGCGTGGCATCCCGCGCAGCGTTTTGAGGTCAGAATTCCGCAAGAGAACGATGCCGGCATCTACATCTTCTCTGAATGCCCGAAACCTGATTGGAAACTGGCCGCAGACGAGAACGCATCTGAGGTCTGGTATGTCGGAACGAGCGGTTCGGGCATGGGTGGGCGCGTCTGGACTCACCTCGGCCCCATAATCGATCCCGCCACCGGGAAGCAGCAGGATCCGCCCTTCCGCAGGAATAGGTGGGTAAATGTCCCTGGTGTTCCGATTCGTGTCGGCGAGGCTCTGGCAGCCGGCGATTTTGTTATATACACCGTGAAGGTCGAATCTTCCGAGGCGTCGCCGTGGTGGCCGGCAGCCGTTGAAAAATACTTGCTGCTACGACACTTCCTGGCGGACCGTCGCCTACCGATTCTGAACCTCTCATTCTGACTCACCCCGGGTGACGCTTCTCGAGACTGTGGACTCGTGCGCGGAATCCAATCAGCCACCAAAAAACGGACCACCCAGCCGGGAAGTGATCAATGCGTGCTCATCCTTCGCAACATGATGGAGTGAAGGAAGGACTCAGTCTCATCATCTGTCGACGAGGTTGCACTATTCGCTGGTAATGCAGGCCGGCAAATAAATGTGCCTCAATGGCGAAATAAATGTGCCTCAATGGCGGTGGCAATTTGTGGCTCCGAATGCCGCCTTATGTGTGGAACGACACCCGTCACACGTCCAAATTCGCGACCTTCAGCGCATTACCGACGATGAACTCGCGCCGCGGTTCGACGACGTCGCCCATCAGGGTGCTGAATACCTGCGCCGCGTCCTCGACGTCGCCGACTTTCACCTGCAATAAAGTCCGTGCCGCCGGGTCGAGCGTGGTCTGCCAGAGCTGGTCGGGGTTCATCTCGCCCAGACCTTTGAAGCGCTGGATGGTCAGCCCGCGGCGGCCGTGCGCCACGATCCGGTCGAACGCGGTCGCGGGGCCGGCCACCGTGTGTTCCTGCGAGTCCAGTTTCAGCTTTGCCGGCTCGCCGAACTTGCTCACCAGGGCGTCGGCGCGCTCGGCCAGCCAGCGCGCGTCGGCGCTGCGCAATGTGGCACCGTCCAGCACGTGCTTTTCTGCCACTCCACGCACCGTCCGCGCCAGGGTCAGCCCACCGTCGGCAGCCACGATCCAGCCGCGCTCAGTTGGCAGCGACACCGCGTCCAGCCGCGCCACCAGGGGCTGCGCCGCAGCCGCCATGCGTGCCGGGTCGGGCGTCAGAGCGCCGGCAATCGCCGCCTGCTCCAGCAGCGCGACCGGCGCCGCGGTGGTCATCCGGCGCAGCCGCAGCGTCGCCTCGCGCAGCCAGGTGACTTCCTTGCGCAGCTCGGCACCGTCCAGCACCCGCCCGTCGGCGTATGACAGCCGTGCGTCGGCCAGCGCCTTTTCGAGCAGGAACTCCTCCAGCGCGTCGTCGTCCTTCAAGTAGCGCTCGTCGTTGCCGCGCTTGGCGCGATACAGCGGCGGCTGGGCGATGAACAGATGGCCGCGGTCAATCAACTGCGGCATCTGGCGGAAGAAAAACGTCAGCAGCAGCGTGCGGATATGCGACCCGTCCACGTCCGCGTCCGTCATGATGACGATGCGGTGGTAACGCAGTTTCGCGACGTCGAACCCGCCCTGCTCCGGCTCGCCCTGGCCGATGCCGGTGCCCAATGCGGTGATCAGCGTGCCGATTTCGGCGCTGCCCAGCATGCGGTCGAAGCGCGCGCGCTCGACGTTCAGGATCTTGCCCTTCAACGGCAGGATCGCCTGAAACTTCCGGTCACGGCCCTGCTTGGCGGAGCCGCCGGCGCTGTCGCCCTCGACGATGAAGATTTCGCTCTTGGCGGGATCGCGCTCCTGACAGTCGGCGAGCTTGCCGGGCAGCGTGGAGACGTCCAGCACGCCCTTGCGTCGGGTCAGTTCGCGCGCCTTGCGGGCGGCTTCCCGCGCGCTGGCAGCGTCCATCACCTTCTGGATGATGGATTTTGCCTCCTTCGGATGGGTCTCAAACCAATGGGACACCGCATCCGCCACTGCGGCCTGCACCACCGGCTGCACTTCCGAGCTAACCAGCTTGTCCTTGGTCTGCGAGGAGAATTTCGGGTCCGGCACCTTCACCGACAGCACCGCGGTCATGCCTTCGCGCATGTCGTCGCCGACGAGCTGCAGGCTGTCCTTCTTGCCCATGCCCTCTGCGTATTTCGTCACCACCCGCGTGAGTGCCTGGCGGAAGCCGGCGAGATGGGTGCCGCCGTCGCGCTGGGGTATGTTGTTGGTAAAACACAACATCGTCTCGTGGTAGCTGTCGTTCCAGGACAGCGCGAACTCGACGCGCATGCCCTGGCCCTCATCCGCCGTGCGCAGGTTGATTGGCGGCGTGAACACCGCGGTCTTGGCGCGGTCCAGCCACTCGACGAACGCGACCAGCCCGCCGTCGTAGCGCAACACGCTTTCCACCGGCGGCGCGTGGCGTTCGTCGCGCAGCACGATGGTTAGGCCGGAGTTGAGGAACGCCAGCTCGCGCAGCCGGCGCTCCAGCAGGGTAAAGTCGAACTCGGTCTTGGTGAAGGTGGCGGGGCTGGCTTTGAACGTGACCTCTGTGCCGCTGGTGCGGTCCGTGGGGCCGATGATGGCCAGCGGCGCGTCTGCGTCCCCGTTCTGGAACCGGATGTAATGCTCCTGGCCGTGGCGCCAGATCCGAACCTCCATCCACTCCGACAGTGCGTTCACCACCGCGGCCCCGACCCCGTGCAGGCCGCCGGACACTTTGTAGGAGTTCTGGTTGAATTTGCCGCCCGCGTGCAACCGGGTCAGAACCACCTCGGCCGCGGAGACGCCTTCCTCGACGTGGATGTCGGTCGGGATGCCGCGGCCGTCGTCGCGCACGGTGACGCTGCCGTCGCCGTTCAGGGTCAGCTCGCAGCGGGTGGCGAATCCGGCCTGGGCCTCGTCCACGGCATTGTCGATGATCTCGAACGCCATATGGTGCAGGCCCGAGCCGTCGTCCGTGTCGCCGATATACATGCCGGGTCGTCGGCGCACTGCGTCCAGGCCCTTCAGGACCGAAATGGAGGCCGCGTCATAGGCGTCGGATTCGGGTTGCGGCGAGACATTCTCGGACATTGCCGACAGGAAGCTCCGGACTGGTGGGGGTACTATAGATATATAGCCGCTACAGCGGCGGCGGCCCAGAGGCAAAGGGAGCCGCCGGGGCAAAAAGCGGGTCACGCAGCAACATGCCACCCCCGGTCCGCAGCCCCTCGGCCTGCCCTGCAAGCGGGGCGAACACCGCGGCGTCCGTGCCAGTGAGGACCACCTGCGCCGGGGACGCCAGCAGGGCTGCGAACAGGGCCGCACGCCGGTCCGGGTCAAGATGCACGGTCGGCTCGTCCAGCAGCAGCAGGGGGGCGAAACCGCGCGCCTCCGCGATCAGTGCCGCATGAGACAGCACCACGCCGATCAGCAGCGCCCGCTGCTCGCCGGTGCTGGCGAAGGTGGCGGGCAGGCCGGTGGCGGCGTCGCTGAGCACCATGTCGGCCCGGTGCGCGCCCAGCGCCGCTCCGCCCGCGGCTGCGTCGCGCGCACGGTTGGCGGCGAGGCCGTCCCGGAGCCAGTCCTCGACCTGGACGGCCGGCGCGGTGGCCAGGCGCTCGGCGATCGGGCAGCCGAGCGCGAGATGCGCCGCCGGGAACCCGCCGGCCGGCGGGTGGGCGTTCAGCCGCGCCGCCAGCGCCATCCGGGCGGCGGTGGCGGCCACCGCGTGGCGTGCCATGGCGTCTTCCAGGCCTGCGAGCCAGGACGGGTCCTGGCGGCCCTCCGCCAGCAGCCGGTTGCGGCCCGCCATCGCCGCGTCGTGCGCCGCGACCTCGCGGGCGTGGCCGGGCTCCAGCGCCCAGACCAGTCGGTCCAGGAAGCGCCGGCGGCCGGAGGCGGATTCGGAGAACAGCCGGTCCATCTGCGGGGTGAGCCAGACCGCGGCGGCGTGGGCGGCGATCTCCGCCTGGCTGCGCGGTGCGGCGCCGTTCAGACGGAATACGCGGCGGTCCGGCGGCCCGTCCGGCGGGGTGCCGGTGCCGATGTCGGTTGGGTCGTCGCTGCCCTGGGTGTGGAAGCGGCCGGCGACCGCCCAGAGGCCGGTGCTGCCGTGGCGCGCGAGGTCGGCGATGCGGGCGCCGCGCAGGCCGCGGCCGGGCACCAGGAGGGAGATCGCCTCCAGCAGGTTGGTCTTGCCGCTGCCGTTGGGTCCGGAGAACACGCTGATCCGCGCGGCGGGCCGCCACGTCAGCGCCGGGTAGTTGCGATAGTCGGTGAGGGTCAGGCGGAGCAGACGCATCCGGCGATCAGTGGTGGGGCGGGTGGCATGCGTCAACGGGCGGGGCGAGGCGTCGGGGCGTGCGGGACTCAAATCGCTACCGCTCTGGACCTGGCACCGCATCCGAGCAGCGGATCACGCTGACGGGGTATCTTGGCGTGTGGCGGACTTCGGAGATGAACGTTGCTTCCTCCGTGATCGCCTGCGCGATGAGCAGGCGATCGAACGGGTCGCGGTGGTGCAGGGGAAGTCCTGCGAGCGCCAGCAGATGCGTCGGGCGGATGTCGAGCAACGTGAAGCCGTCTCGCTTGATGGCGTCCAGAATGTCCTTCGTGCTGGCCTCCAATTTTCCGACGCGCACCTTCAGCACGATCTCCCAGAGCGACGCCGTGCTGATGAGGACATCGTTGCCCGGATCGGCGATCAGGTCCCTCGCCCGCGCGCCGAGCCGGTCGTCATCGGCCAGCCACCAGAGCAGAGCGTGGGTGTCCAGCAGGAGCTTCATTCATCCCTGCCCTCCATGGCGGCCAGCACGTCTGCCGGGAGCGTGTCGAAGTCGGGCGCCATTCGGATCTTGCCGCGCAGAGCCCCGGGCTGGCGGCGGGACCGGTGCGCCGTCGAGGGGGGATGGATTTCGGCTATGACCTCGTCGTGCGACGTGACGAGGAACGACGCGCCTTCCCTGGCCTGGCGGAGGAACCCGGGCAGGTTGGCGCGCAACTCCCGCACGCCGACCCGAAGCGGCTGGGGGGAGTCCTGTTGCTGCTCGGCCATGACGGCTCCTTCGCGCACACAATTTGTGTACACCGATGCACGGTCAGGGTCAACATTTCCAGGGCGCTGCGCATCGCCCGGTATCGGGCCGGCGTTCTTGCGCGGACGATGATCCGGCCCGGCCCACGCGCCGTTCGCCGGCCGCCATCCGGGTCCGCGGGACGCCGCATTGCAACCGCCGTGACATGGTTCTCGTTGCGGGTCATCGGCGGCCGCACTAAACCGAGAGCGGCTGTCGTGTGACCAAAGCGAGAAAGGCGATCCGAGCATGGACCTGAAAGACCACATCCGATCCATCCCGGATTTTCCAAAGCCTGGGATTCTGTTTTACGATATCTCGACGCTGCTGCGGCATGCCGACGCTTGGCAGGTGGCGATGGGCCGCATGGCGCGGGCAGTGCGGACCTACCAGCCGGACGTGCTGGCCGGGATTGAGAGCCGCGGCTTCCTGATCGCCGCGCCGCTCGCGCTGAAGCTGGGCTGCGGGTTCGTGATGCTCCGCAAGCGGGGCAAGCTGCCGGGCGAGACCGTCGGGCTGAACTACGCGCTGGAATACGGCACCGACCGGATCGAGGTGCAGGCCGACGCGGTGCTCCCGAACCAGCGTGTGGTGATCGTGGACGACCTGCTGGCCACGGGGGGCACCATGGCGGCGGGGATCGCTCTGCTGCGGAGCGTGGGCGCGGACGTGCCGGCCGTCGCGGCGTTGATCGAACTGACGTTCCTGGAGGGGCGC
>Ga0302202_10000259_pt1 | contig 68102 bp, 59 predicted proteins | sample II_Bog_N3_3_FD_194579 | JGI IMG/M metagenome (GOLD analysis project Ga0302202, IMG submission 194579) | Peat permafrost microbial communities from Stordalen Mire near Abisko, Sweden - II_Bog_N3_3 | ecosystem: Environmental > Terrestrial > Soil > Wetlands > Peat | place: Sweden: Abisko... | reverse complement strand
GCAATGGCTTGGCAGCCCTGGTTCGCGAAGGCATGCGACAGGATCCGTTTGCGACGCAGGCGCTGTACGTGTTCATTGGCCGTCGCGGGGATCGTGTTTCATAGTGCATCTCTCCTATCAAAAGCCAGGAAGTTTGAGACTCGTAATCTCTTGTAAAGTGGGATAATTTATTGGTCGGCGAGCTATCACATTCCGCACACCTATCTGAACAGCCTCGGTTGTGAGCGCCGCGACGGGCACCTCCCAAGGTGCAGATTTCATCACCTGGCGCGCCGGCAAAATTCCCTCTTTGATCAGACGGCGCACCGAGCCCATGCAAATCTTCAAGCGTCGAGCTGTCTCATCTACGCTGATGGTTTCGGTGCGATTATTCTGCGGGTCGAACGCTGCGATTCCCAGCCGTTCACGCAACTCCCGCACTCGCACCATCGTCCAAGACTTACCGTCAACAGTCTTGCAGCGCATGCGGTTCATTGTAACTGCAAGGCGCTGGTCCGGATAACGGCCACCAAGCTTGCGCATGACCTCGACCGCCGCGGGTCTTTGATTATCGGAGCTTCGCTTTGTCTTGGTGCGCACAACGCGCAGCTCTGTGTGTCGCCCGCCCGTCCAATGTACCGTCACGATCGCCTCGTTGGACTTGTCATCAAGGTCGATAACAACTTCTTGGATTAGGATGCGGGTCAAGCGCTGTTTTGCGCCAGCGTCAGTGTCAGTGCTGTTCCAGACTCTCGGCAGATCGTGTGCAAGGGAGAGGAGCCCGGTTCGATCAATCGAGGGACGCTGTGCGGCCGCCTCATCCAGAGCGCGAAGGCGTGCCTCGATCTCTGCGACACGTTCAAGAGCGCTGTTCCACCGCGCTTCGAGTTCGCGAGCCACTAATCGCTTCGCTGGATCGACGCATTCATAGCGGCGTGCAGCAAGTGTCGCCTCGTAACGTGCCTCCTCGAGTTCGCGAGTCGCGGCGACCTTCAAATCCGCATCACGCAGAGCGAGGCGTTCGGCAGCATGGATCGCCGCTTCGATCGCATGCGAGGATACCGCTTCGACGATCGCCGTCGCGACGGCGCGATCGACTCGCATGCCGCCGATTCCAATGCAGCACGCCATGCCTGCAAGGGCACTATCACCCGGGCATTGGTATCGATGCGCATGACCTGACTGCGCCCCATAGAACACTCGCATCATGCGAGCACAGCGACCGCAGCGTACAAGACCGGTGAGCAACGCGCGGCCACCCCGAGCACTCTTGCGCGACATCCGCTTCTTCATGTGCGCGTTTTCCGCGATCATATGTTGATTCTCCTCGAACTCCGCCCAGCTGATGTAACCAGGATGATGGTCCCGGATCAAGACGCTCCAGGCCGGCATCGGCTTGTGATGCCCGTTGCTCTTGTGGGCGCGACCGTCCACGACCCGTACACGCTGACCTGTTCGGCCGAACACATATGCCCCGGCATAGATCGGATGGCAGAGTATCTCGCGAACGGTAAAGTACTGCGCGGCTTTCCATTCGATGCGCCGGCCCATCGGGCGCTGGCGCATCACCGGCAGCTGTACGGCGTTATCCTTCGCCCACAGCAATACCTGGCGCGCGCTCCCAAGGTCGCGGAACTTGCGTAATACCAGCCGGATAGTGTCCGCGATCCGTTCATCTGGATCGATTTCCAGGCGGCCCAGTTCATCCCAGCAGTATCCCGGAGGAAGCGAGAAGCGTAACTCGCCGCGTTTTGCTTTCGAGTCGCGTGCCGCTAAGCCGCGTTGACGAAGGAGCGACAACTCGTACTCCGACATCGTGCCTTTAAGCCCAAGCAAAAGCCTATCGTTGACCTGGCGCGGATCGTACGTGCCATCAGGATCGATGACCAGCGTACTCGTTATGGCGCACAGATCAATGAGATGATGCCAGTCCCGGCCATTACGGGCTAGACGCGATGCTTCGATACAAAACACCGCTCCTGTGTTCGCCCCGCACACCGTGGCGACGAGCTTCTGAAAGCCCGGGCGATCAACGAGTCCGGAGCCCGAACGGCCAAGATCCTCATCGATGATTGCCACGGATGCAAACCCTAACGAGCGCGCGGTCTCGGCAAGCCCATATTGGCGGCGTTTGCTCTCGGTATGTTCAATGACCTGTCCGGGCGTGGACTGGCGAACATACACGATCGCGCCACGTTTTAGATGTTCAGCGGTAACTTTCGGATTCATCGCGAACGTCCTCCTCGGATTGCTTTTTGTGATCTTGCAGATGAGCTTCGATGAGCAGATCCGCCAGTGCCGCTATCAGTGCGATTTTTGTGGGCTCCGGCCACTGGATGGGCGGGTCGCCCACGAGCGACAAGACGAGTTGGCTTCGCGTTGTCCTTGCCTTTCGTTTCATCGATACTCTCCTCCACAACAGGTGGCGAGGTCGATGATCTCTCATTGCCGACTGTATTGTTTCCCGCGCGATGCGTAAGCACGCGCCACAGCTCGATGAGGCCTTCTACCGATAACTCGGGCCGTCCGATGGGCATCGCTTGACACACGCTCGATTCGCACATCCAGGCGGGGCACTCTCGCGACATGCCCGCGGGTACGTCGATGTGAACCAGGGCGTCGCGTCCACGCCCCACGCGACGGAACAGCGGCACACGCTTCCCATAAAGCGGATGCCAGCGATACTCAACTACAACGGACTGAGATCTATATGCGGAATGTCGTTTGATCCTAGCGACGACCGACGAACACGTACAGCGCCTCAGGAGCGAACGGATCCTGCTGCATCGCCTCGCGCACCAATGCCGCCAGACCGTTGCGGCCCCGTCGCATATCGATCGGCTCCCGGTGAAGATACACCTTCGCATCCCCGACCGGGCGCATCATCGCGCCTCTCCCGACATGACCGCTGACATCCAGGAGACTTCCGGATAGCTCGCGCACTCGATCATCCATCCCGAGGGATGCCGGATGCGACACACCGTCGTCGCCGTGGGGGGGGTCCCCGTCGCTGCCGGGGCAATGTGTACCGGCACGAAGACCGCCGGTTTGGTCTTCTTCGGCCGGCGCGGACCGGCAATCACACCCTTGCGAACCAACGCCCGCTTGATCCACGTCCATTGGTGCATGCTCAGCTCCTTCTCCCGGCAATATCCGGAAAAGCTCAGGCCCAGCTTCTTCGCCTCTTCCAGGTGGGCCAGACACGCTCGCTCTCGGTCATTCAAAGCTTCCAGGTTTCGCTTGGACATCGCGCTCTCCACATCCGCGGCAACAGCGCCGCGGTGGAAAGCTTCGCCGCGTCAGGTCACAACCGGAAGGACGGGGATGTTGGAGTGCTTACGTTCCTCCGCAGTGGACCGACACAGTAGCACTCGATTCCGAGGTTGCCATGGGGCAAGGACGATCATTTTTTCGCGTCGTCGATCTGCTCGAGCTCATCAACCTTGTGGAGCATCTTGCGGCCGAGAAGGGGTCCGCTTGTTTTCCGTGCAATAAGTGACGGCAGAAAATGCTATGAATTATGCATGGCAGAAACGATAACTAATTGATAGTAAACGTCTTTCTGTTACTTTTTTCGAACCACACGGCACCCTGAGAAATCAGTGATTTACCAGATCCCGGAGAGCATGAAAATGACGACTTTCGGGAATATTAAGTGATTGAATCGTAATGCATTGATGCGGTGCGAAATCAAGAACATGAAATCACACAAAATCAAATTGATACGACAGAAGCATCCTATAAACTAAGCTAATCCTACCGTCAGTTTTGGCAGCAAAAACAGGTCTACCCCTGCAACCAGCTTCGACCGATCAAATCACGACGGGAAGTACGTGGATCCTCGAGCGCTTACCAAAAGATCGCGGGAAAGAGAACGTAGGGAAGAATAACGTCGTCGACGAGTCGCTCGCGCTCATCCTTCAACGATTGCCCGGGAACACGAACAGGCGATTCCATTAGCGGTGAGCGGGCCGGTGATTGCCGTGGGCCTCCTCACGGACCTGAGCGCGCCTAGGCCGGGCGGACCCTCGATCGTCAAGCCGGCAGATCAAACACCAGTACTTCCGCGTCCTGCCCATCCGAAAGAGTGAGGCTCGGGGTGTCGGTGACCGCGAGTCCGTCGCCGGCCGCCAGAGCCACTCCACCGACGGTCACTTTGCCGCGCGCAACGTGAACGTACGCCTTGCGATGCGCAGGCAGTTCGAGGGTGCTGCGCTCCGTGCCGTCGAAGAGCCCGGCGTAGATGCGCACATCCTGATGAATCCGCACGGAGCCGTCCGCGCCGTCGGCCGAGGCGATGAGGCGCAGGCGCCCGCGCTTGTCGGCCGGCGGGAAGCGCGTCTGTTCGTAGCCCGGCGCGATTCCGGCAACATTGGGTTTGATCCAGATCTGCAGGAAATGCACGGGCTCGGTCGGCGACGGATTCATTTCGCTGTGGAGCACGCCGGTTCCCGCGCTCATGCGCTGCACGTCGCCGGGCACGATCACGGATCCGTTGCCCATGGAGTCCTTGTGTCCGAGCTGGCCTTCGAGCACGTAGCTCAGGATCTCCATGTCGCGGTGGCCGTGGGTGCCGAATCCCTTGCCCGGCGCGACGCGGTCGTCGTTGATGACGCGCAGCACCCCGAATTCGACGTGCTCTGGGTCATGGTAGTCGCCAAATGAAAACGTATGGCGGGACTTGAGCCAACCGTGGTCGGCGGATCCGCGCTCGTCACTCCTTCTAATCGTCAGCATTGTGTTCCTCCAATGGCCTACATCGTTCGTGCGAGATCGATGATCAACTCGCGGAGCCACGCGTGCGCGGGATCCGGTTCGTGGCGCTTGTGCCAGAGCAGTATCTCGTGATGCTCTGCCACGTCGAACGGCAGCGGAAAGGTCTTGATCCGTGCTCCGGGAGCCGCCATGCCCGCGATGCGCTCGGGGAGCGTGGCCACATAGGTGGTGCCGGCGAGCACTAGCGGCAGGTGCAGCAGACTCGGCACGGTCAGGTGCACGGCAAGGTCGATGTCGAACAGGGCGCGAACCAGGTTCTCCGCCGAGGCCGAGTATCCGCTCGGGCGGCCGAAGACGTGGGGGAGGGCCAGGAACTGCTCGGCCGACAAGGCGTCGCGCACCGTCGGGTGATCGCAATCGACCGCGCACACCCAGCGCACCGGGCGCAGTCGCACGATCCGTAGACTCTCCGGATATTCGGTAGCGTCGTACAGCCGCAGATGGTCGAGGCAGAGGCACAGATCGGCCTCGCCGTATTCGAGCCGACTGAAGGCCGTCTGGGAAATGAGCTCGATGCAACAGCGCACACCGGGCGCCTCGGACGCCACGCGACGCAGGATTGCCGGCAGGAAGCCCGGTACCGCCTCTTCCGAGACGATGATCGTGAAGTCCCGTTGCGCGATGCTCGGTGAGAACGTCGGCTGGGTCCCGAGCGCCGCCTGTATCCGATGCAACGCGTCGCGCACGGGTTCAGTGAGCGACAGGCCCTTGGGCGTGAGCTCCATTTCCCGTCCCACGCGTACCAACAGCGGATCGCTGAAATACTCGCGCAACTTGGCGAGCGCCGCGCTCATGGCCGGCTGCGACAGATGCACGCGTTCCGCCGCCCGCGTCACGTTCTTTTCGCGGAGCAAAACATCCAGTGCGATCAATAAGTTGAGGTCGAATCGATTCAGTTGCACAGTGGGCGCATCGGGCGGGTCAGCGCTCTATGGTACCAGAGGCGCCGCGACGGGGTGGCAGCCGGCGCTGGCGGGGCGGCAGCGGGCCGCGGCTGCCGCGGGCAGGAAGGGCTACAGGCCCCGCGAGCTCATCTCACGGGCGATGTGCTCGGCCTGGCGAAGCGCGAGCGCGACGATGGTCAGCGTGGGATTGGCCGACCCTGGGGTGGTCAGTGCGCTCCCATCCGAAACGTACAGATTCGGGACGTCGTGGGCCCGGCCATGCCCATCGACCACGCCGTCCTGCGGATCCTTGCTCATCCGCGCCGTACACATGTTGTGAGTCGCGGGGGTTTGCCGCGACGTCGAGGTGCGCAGCGCCCCGACCGCTTCATAGATCGCGCGCCCCTGACGCTGGGCGTGGGTGCGCATCGCCGCGTCATTGTCGTGCTCGTCCACGTGAATGTGCGCTACCGGGAGGCCGGCGCCGTCCCTGACCGAGGTCGAGAGCGTGATGCGGTTGTCGGAGCGGGGCATGTCCTCACCATTGATCAGCATGCCCGCCATCCGGTCGTAATGGTCCATCAGTGATCCCAGGTCGCGCCCCCACAGCGTGCTCGGGAATCCGGCAAGCGGCAGGCTCGGCAGATCGAGCGCCGCGAGCTCGAGGTGGTAGCCGCCCACGAAGCCGCGCTGCGGGTCATTCTTGGTTTCGTCCTCGACGATGCCCGCCAGCGTGGTGCCGCGCCAGAACTTCACCGGCTTGTCGAACACGCCCCAGATGAAGCCGGCGGTATGCCGGCAGTAATTGCGGCCGACCTGGCCGCTCGAATTGGCAAGCCCGTGAGGGAAGCGGGAGGATCCCGAAAGCAGCAGCAATCGCGCCGTCTCGATGCTGTTGCAGGCCACGCAGACGAGCCGCGCCTTCTGGCGCTGTTCGTTGCCCTCCGGGTCCCGGTAGATGACCGCGCTGACACGCCCATCAGGGCCATGCTCGAGTCGTACGGCGTGGCAGCGCAGCCGCAGGTCGAGGTTCCCGGTTGCCTCGGCGCGCGGAATCTCCGTATACAGCGTGCTCCACTTGGCTCCGGTCTTGCACCCTTGGACGCAGAAGCCCTGCTGGATGCACATGCCGCGCTGGTCCGCCGGCCGTGTGTTCACGGCGAGGTGCCCGGTGTGCACGCGGCGATATCCGATCCGTCGTGCGCCGTGATACATGATCTTGAAGTGGCCCGACGCAGGCAGGCCCGGATTGCCATGTCGCCGGGTCACGAGCAGCCGCCGCTCCGCGAGTTCGTAGTAGCGCTCGAGCTCGCTGTATTCGATCGGCCAGTCGATCAGCGACGTACCGGCGATCGCACCGTAGGTGGTGCGCGCGCGCACCTCCCACGACTGGATTCGCGGAGTGGCCCCGGTCCAGTGAACCGTCGTTCCGCCGAGCGTCTTCGCAGTCCACGACGGCAGTCCCGGGTAGTCCTGGGGCACCGTCCAGCTTCCCGAGGTGGTGCGCGGCTCGAGCCAAGTCAACTGCACGAAGGCCTCGCCGGGGTTCTGGGAGAAGGTCGCGTAGGACTGCCGCGCTCCAGCCTCGAGCAGCACAACCTTGATGCCGCGGCGCGTGAGCTCGTGAGCCAGCGTGCCGCCGCCGGCGCCGGATCCGATGATCACCACCGCGTTGGTGTCGTTCTGCGCAATCTGGGTCATGCGATTCTCCGCGTGCGCGCCCGCCCGCGCGGGCCCGTCCCGCTCAGCGCCCCGCGGCGCCCACCTTCGGTCCGCTGTCCTCGAGCGGTACGTCCGGCAACCAGTTCAATTCGTCGAAGCCGCGGGTCAGGTAGCCGCCCTTCGAGAAAGCCTCGCCCTCGTAGCCGAAATGCGCATACGCGATCGGCGATGCATACAGCGTCCCCAGAGTCTTCGCGCGTACGAATCCGAAGAATTCCGAGTGTTCGACGGCCCGCAGCGCATCGACGCGGGCCGGCTCGGCGCGCGCGGCGAAGTCCTCGCCGAGCTGGGCCAAGCCCGCCTTCAACGTGGCGCGCACGCGCTCGTCCGCCGCCGCGGCATCGATCGCCTTGACCACGATCGCGTAGGCCGCATCCTCGAGCGTGTCGTGCGGCGCGATGGTGCGCGCGACGCTGAGAAGCCTGGTTCCCTCGGCGGTCGACAGGGACCCAAGCTCGAGTGCCCAGGCACGGCTCGGTGCGAGCAGGCTGAGAGGGCCGCCCGCCGCCAGGAATCCGGTGAGGATGCCGCCGGCCGTCAGAAAATCGCGTCGGGGATAAGTGGCGTTCATGGTCTCGGCGATTCCAGGGGCCGCGCGGCCTCGGGGCCGCAAACGCATCAAGCATAGCCATCCGCGTGGGTCGGTATCGACCCACAGTGCGCAACGCCGCCGATATTGCCTTCATAGTCGAGTCGGCGGCCCCTGCGGCGGATACAAGCGACGTGCCGATATCAAGAAGGACGCAATCATGGTCGAAACGCGGGCCGCGACACCCAAGGGGAGCTACCAGGCGCTGGTGGTCGCACTGCTCAGCCTCAACTTCGGCATCCTGTTTTTCGACCGCAATGCGCTTTCCTTCCTGATGCCGTTCGTGCAGCCGGATTTGAAGCTTTCGAACACCCAGGTGGGTCTCGCCGCGTCGAGCCTGTCGTTTTCATGGGCGCTGGCTGCGCTGTTCATCGGCGCCATCGCCGACAAGGTGGGCAAGCGCAAGGTCTTCCTGATCGGTGCCACACTGGCCTTTTCGATCTGCTCGTTCGTCACCGGTATCGTGGGATCGTTCACGACGCTGCTCGCCGCGCGCCTGCTGATGGGCGTCGCCGAGGGCGGCGTCGCGCCGATCTCGCAGACCATCACCGCGCTCGCTGTCCGGCCGGAGCGGCGCGGCCTGGCGATGGGCGTGATGCAGAACCTCGGCTCGAACCTGTTCGGCTCGTTCCTTGCCCCGGTGGTGCTCGTGGGCTTCGCGAAGGTGTTCGGCTGGCGGCACGCCTTCTTCCTCGCCGGCCTGCCGGGGCTGGTTTCGGCGGCGCTGCTGTGGATGGTCGTGCAGGAGCCCCGGCCACGGACCCAGGACGCAGCGGATGCGGAGCCGCTCGCGACGCGGCTGCGGCACATCCTCCAGCAGCGCAACATGCAGCTCTGCCTGGGAATCTCCGTGCTGCTGGTCGCCTACCTCGTGACCTGCTGGACCTTTGCGCCGCTGTTCCTGACCCAGGTGCGCGGCTTCTCCGCCGAGACCATGAGCTGGCTGATGGGCACGCTGGGGATTTCCGCGGCCGTGGGCAGCTTCGTGGTAAGCGGGATCTCGGATCGCGGCGGGCGCAAGCCGGTGATGATCTTCTTCTCCTTCCTGGGCGTGATCTTGCCGCTGGGCGCGCTGTTCTTCGGCGGCTCCACCTGGCTGCTGGCGCTCATCTTCTTCTTTGGTTGGGCGCTCAATGGGACCTTCCCGCTCTTCATGGGAACCATCCCGTCGGAGAGTGTGGACCCGCGTTATATGACGACGGCGATGGCGCTCGTCATGGGCGCCGGCGAGGTGATCGGCGGCGCGCTCTCGCCGGCCATCGCCGGCTGGGCAGCCGACCGGGCGGGGCTCGCCGCGCCGATGTGGATCATGCTCGGCCTGTGCATCACCGCGGGCACGCTTGCACTGGGACTCAAGGAGACCGCACCGGCGCGATGCCGGGCCGCCTCAGTGGCGGATCGTCGATAGCGCGCCGCCGTCGACCGCCCATGCGGCGCCGTTGACGAAGCTCGACGCATCCGACAGCAGGAAGGTCGCGACCTCGCCGACCTCGGCGGGGGTGCCGATTCGGTCCAACGTCGCCACCCGGCCGAGGGCGCGCTTGCCCGCAGGCACATCGCCGTCGAACATCATGCGCAGCATGGCCTCGAGGAGCGGAGTGTCGATGACGCCCGGCATCACGGCGTTGACGCGCACTCCGTGCGGGCCAACCTCGCTTGCGGCGGTGCGGGTCAGCCCGATCACGCCATGCTTCGATGCATTGTATGCGCATGCGCCGGCCAGCCCGCGCTCGCTTGCGATGGAACCCGTGTTGACCACCGCACCGCAACCCTGCCGCAGCATCACCGGCAATACGTGCCGCAGGCCGAGAAAGACGCCCTTGAGGTTGACCGCGATGATTCGATCGAACTCGTCCTCGTCGTACTCGTGGGTGGGTCCGAGCTTGCCTTCGATTCCGGCATTGTTGAAAAATGCGTCGATGCGTCCGAACACGGCGAGCGCGCGCGCCACATACGCGGCAACGTCGCCGGCCTTACTGACGTCCGCGACGAAGGTCTCGACGTGCACGCCGCGGGCCGCGACCGCATCGCGCTTCTCGGCGAGGGCCGCGGCGTTGATGTCGACGAGCATCACGTCCGCACCCGCCGCCGCGAGGCACTCCGCCGTGGCATGCCCGATCATGCCCGCCCCGCCGGTGACGATGGCAACCTTTGCTTGCATGGATGCTCTCATCGACCCTTATCCGCATAGCTTTGCTGCGCGCGGGCAATCAGGTAGGCGCGAATGGCGGCAAGGCGATCGGCCCCGAGGGCCGGCCCGAATGCGACCATTCCATCGTTCTTCAGCGCGCCATCCATCGTCACCGACCGCCACCATCCGTCGTCGGACAGCGCCCGGCTGCGCCGCAGGTCCGGTGTCAGGCCGCCCGAATGCGCGGCATCGCCGTGACAGCTTCCGCAATAGCGCGCATACAGCTTTGCTCCGGTCGCGACGCGATCGGCGGGTTGCGGTGCCGACGGCGGCACGGGAAACTCGACAGCCGCGTCGGTTGCGGCCGGCAGCGCCGCCGCGCCATCGAACGCGAACGTCAGCACTCGGCTGCGGTTCGGCAGATGACCCGACTTGTAGGCGAGCTCACCGGCCACCAGCGGGAATGCGCCGCCCCAACCGGCGAGCACCGTCACGTACTGCCGTCCGTCGACCGCGAAGGTCATCGGCGCCGCGACCACGCCGGTTAGCGTCGAAAAGGACCAGAGCTTCTCGCCGTCGCTTGCGCGGTACGCGATGAACTCGCCGCTCGCCGTGCCCTGGAATACCAGGTTGCCGCCCGTGGCAAGCGTACCGCCGTTCCACGGGCCAGGCAGGTCGGCGCGCCATGCCGCCTTGGCCGCGATTGGATCCCAGGCCAGCAGGAAGCCCTCGAGGCCGGCGAGCACGGCGGCCTTGATCTTGGGATCCTGGGGCAGGCTCGTGCTCGCGAGGTCGACGCCCATGTTGACGCCGATGGGCGCGGGCTTGAACTCCTGGTCCTTGAGGAACGGGAACGGGAGTTGCTGTGCCGGTATGTAGACGAGTCCCGTTTGCGGGCTGTAGGACATCGGGTGCCAATTGTGCGCGCCGAGGCCGCCTGGAATGGCGACCCAGAGCTTGCCCGAACGGTCGTAACGCGCCTCCGGATTCACGATCGGCCGACCGGTCTTGAGGTCGACGCCGGTGGACCAGTTCATCGTCACGTAGGCGGTCGCCGACAACAGCTCGCCGCTCGCCCGGTCGAGCACATAGAAGTAGCCGTTCTTGCCGGCCTGCATCACCACCTTGCGCTCTCGGCCATCGAGCTTGAGCGTGGCGAGCGTCAAGGTCTGCGTGGCATCGTAGTCCCAGACGTCGCCGGGCGTCGTCTGGTAATGCCACGCGTAGCTTCCGTCCGTGATGTGCACGGCGACGATCGAGGAGGTGTACAGCGCATCGCCGCGTTCTCCACCATCGACCGGTCCCGACCAGGGAGAGGCATTGCCGGTACCGAGGTACAGCAGTCCGAGTTGCGGGTCGTAGGAGATCGAATTCCAGACTGTGCCGCCGCCGCCGTCCTTCCACCATTCGCCCGTCCACGTCCGCGCGGCCCGGCGCATCGCGTCGCTTTCGAAGCCCTTGGCCGGATCCCCGGGTACCGTATAGAAGCGCCACAGCGGCTTGCCGGTGCGGGCATCGTAGGCGCTGACGCAGCCGCGCACCCCGTACTCGGCGCCCGCGTTGCCGATGACGACCTTGCCTCCGGCGACGACCGGCGCACCGGTGATGGCATAGGGGCGCGCGGGGTCAACCGTCAGTGCGGACCAAAGCGGGTGCCCCGTGGCCGCATCGAGCGCGATCAGGCGGCCGTCGAGGGTGCCCAGGTAGACGCGTCCTTCCCAGACCGCGACGCCGCGGTTGACCACGTCGCAGCACACATGCACCGCGACTTCGCCGGGCACCTGCGGGTCGTACTGCCACAAGAGCTCTCCGGTCGCAGCGCGGAACGCTTGGACCTTGCTCCACGCGCTCGTGGTGTACATCACGCCGTCGATCACGACCGGCGTGGCCTCCTGGCCGCGGTGCGTGTCGAGATCGTAATACCACGCCAGCCTGAGCCGGCCGACGTTGTGATCATCGATCAGCCGCAGCGGGCTGTAGCGCGTATCGGCGTAGTCGTGTCCCACAGCCGGCCAGACGCCGGGCTCCCGATCCGCCGCAGCGATCCGCGTGTCGTCGACGGCGCCGGGCCGGCTTGCCGCCGGCGATGTCGCGGCAAGCAGCGCGAGTGCGGCAGCGCTCGCCGCGACAACGCATGTTGTCATCCTCTTCTCCCCCATGTATCCGCAGCCGCGCGCCTGGTATCGCTCACGGTCGCCAACAGATTTCCCTCCTGGTCGCATCGGCATGAGCCACGGCGCTAGGGTCAACACCGGGCGATCTCAGGGAGACAATGATGGGGCAGGTCGGCTTTGGTCAACCGGATGACGGTGTCATTCAAACATGCTACTTGGTCGAGAACATTCATGAGGCCATCAGCCACCACGTCTCCAAGCTCAAGGTCGGGCCCTGGTTTCTGCTCGAGCATTTCACGGGCATAGACCCGATCTACCGCGGCAAACCGTCGCTGGCCGACGTCGCAATCGCGATGTCCTTCGCCGGCCACATGAACATCGAGCTCATCCAACCCAACAACGATGCCCCGTCGGTGTATCGGGAACACATCGAGCGGCGCGGCTTCGGCTTCCACCACTGGGGCATTGCCACCTGGCACTTCGATCGCGACGTCGAGCGCTTGCGCAGGAGCGGCCACGAACTGGTATTTGTCGCCGGCGTGCCAAGCGGCGGGCGCGTCGGCTACATGGATACCACCAACGTGCTGCCCGGATACACGGAGTTCATCGAACTCGGCGGTGCATTCGAGGACGTGTTCGGCCGATTCTACCGCGCGAGCATCGGTTGGGACGGCCGCGACGCGATCCGTTCGTTCATGGGCTGACTCGCCGGCGGCCGCTCGCGTCGAGGCCGTCAGTCGCACCGGGCGCCGGATCGCCGATACTCTCGCGGCGTCACGCCGAACTTGGCGCGAAATACGCGGCCAAAATGGGTCGGGCTATTGAAGCCGTGATCGAAGGCGATGGCGGTCACCGTGCGGCCGCGCTGGGCGCCGGACTCCAGCGCCCGCGCGCAGGCATCGAGCCGGCGTCGCAGTATGTAGCGGGCGACGGTCTCATCCTGGTCCGAGAACAGGTGATGAAGGTATCGTGGGGTGATCTTGCAGGCCTCGGCAATGCGCGTCGGAGTCAGGTCCGGGTCGTGCAAGTTGGACTCGATGTAGTTGATGATGCGGATGCGATGCGCCATGCCAAGGGATGCCGGCTCGGACTGCGGGCGCGGCACGTCCGCGTAGGCGGCCCCGAGCAGGTCCAGCACCGCGAGACTCACCCGCTCGGCCGCACCGGCCCCGAGCTCGCGGCTGCAATCGCTCCAGTAGCCGCAGAGAAACCGCGACAGCAGGCCGCTCACGCCCTGCGAGCCGCGCATCGGAACTGCGACCAGCGACTCCGGGCAGGCGATATGGCGGCGCAGCTTCGCCACCGGGACGCCGAGCACCAGCATCTTCGCCGGACCCGCGAACGCGGCGTCGAAATGCCGAGTGCCGTCGCACAGCGTGAAATCACCGGCCTTGAGAGCTGCCTCACGGCCACCCTGCCGATTCACGCTCTCGCCCTCGAGCTGCACGTGCAGAAAGAACAGCGACGGACGAGGACTCGCGAACCGCATGCGCGCATGATGGGCCAACTGCGCGTCCGAACTGACCTCGGCCAGCGATAAGTCGGCGATCGGCGCCCTTGCGATGGCGCCGCCGAGCGTGCGGATTTCCATGGGGCCCGGCGTGGGCGGCCGAAAGACCTCATAGGCGTGGCCAGTCCGGAACGCCGGCTGTCCGCGCTGCTCGAGGCCAGCCGAACCCGCATACTCGATGATCGCCATCGTGAACTCCCCTTCGAACCCGTCATCAGAAATCTCGTTGTGAGTTGGTTATACGGCATAATCAATTGCCCCAACCAATCCATTTCGCTGATAGGTGCTATTTGCCGGGCCGAGGGCGCCTCGGTGCCCCGCGAAGCACCCGATTTTGCAATGCAAAAATTGCACCGCCGCCCCGTTCGATGGCTTGCCGTCGCCAAGGGCCAATCGAATATCGCTGGCTGTCGAGTTTTCGCCGCCCGGGCGCGTCACCATTACCATCACGATCACGCGACATGTCAGCGCTGATTCAAAAGGGGAAGGGCGGCGGAGCACGCCGGGGCCGCGGGCAAGCCGTGAAGATGTTGCCGCTCAACGGATATGTCGGTTACGCCTTGCGTCGGGCTCAAGGGGTGATATTTGCCGATTTCAATGATGCCCTGGCCGAACTCGGCCTGCGGCCCGGCCACTTCGCCATCCTCACCCTCATTCGGCAGAACCCCGGCGTGAGCCAGTCGAGCGTCTGCTCGGCGCTCGGGATCCAGAAGGCGAATTTCGTTGCGACCATCAGCGAGCTCGAGAAGCGCGGCTTCGTGCGGCGGCGCAAGTCGGCGGCCGATGCGCGCACGTATGCAATGGAGCTCACGGGCGCCGGTCAGCGCGTGCTCAAGCGGGCGGCGGCGCTGCAGAGCGTGCACGAGGCGCGCGTCACCGCGCGCCTCGGCACCCACGGCCGCGTCCAGCTTCTCAAACTGCTCGGCAAGCTATCCAGCCTTGCCTGAGAGGCGCTGGGCCGCGCTTGGCGGCGCCGTGCGGCCTGGCGCTCCGCAAGCCGTCTATTTCAAAACCCTCCGCACGGCCGCGACGATTTGCGCCTCACTGGGCAGCACGTGCGCCTCGAGGGGCTCGCTGTAGGGTATGGTCGTGTCGGCCGCCGTGACCTGGATGACCGGCGCCTTCAGCGCCTTGAAGCCCTGCTCCGCGATGTCAGCGGCGATGAGCGCCGATACCGAGCCGTGCCGCGTGGCCTGGTCGACCAACACGACGCGCCCGGTCTTGTCGACCGACTCGAGAATGGTCTGAAGATCCAGCGGTGCGACGGTGCGCGGGTCGATGACCTCCGCGTCGATGCCCTGTTTCGCGAGCTGCTCGGCGGCGGCCAGCGAGCGCGGCACCATCCAGCCGGTGGCGACGATGGTGACGTCTGCGCCCTTGCGGCGCACGTCCGCAACGCCGAACGGCACCAGGTATTCCCCGTCCGGCACGTCGCCCTGCTCGAGTGTGAGCAGGTAATGGTGCAGGAACACCACCGGATTATCGTCGCGAATCGCCGTCGCCATCAGTCCCTTGGCATCGGCCGCGGTGGCGGGGACCGCGACCTTGAGGCCGGGGATGCCCGCGAACATCGCCGTCAGCGTGCCGGTGTGCTGACCGGCCCAGCCGCAGGTGAAGCCGTAGCCGGCCTTCAGGACCAGCGGAACCTTCACCTGGCCGCCCGACATGTAGCGGAATCGCGGCGCCTCATTCACCACCTGGTCCATCGCGACCAGCATGAATTCCGCCATGTACAGCTCGACGACCGGGCGGAACCCGGCCAGCGCCGCACCCACGGCCATGCCGATCTCGGCGGTCTCCGAGATCGGCGTCACCCGCACGCGGTCGTGACCGTAGGCGGCCACGAAATCGTGATTCTCGGTTGTGGCCATGTTCTGTCCGAAGTACAGCACGCTCGGGTCGCGTCGCATCTCCTGATGGATCCCGGCGTCGATCGCAGCGATATAGGGCATCTTTGCCATGACAGTCTCCCGCACCTTACGCGTAGTTGTAGTCGAGAGCCGACTCGAGGGTCGGGTACGGGCTCTTGATCGCGAAGTCGACCGCGTCCTGCATCTCCTTCTCGACTAGTGAGACGAGCTGATCCGCCTTGGCGGGCGTCAGCACGCCGCTCTGCACCAGCCCGGCGCGGAACCGCGGCACCGGATCACCGCGCAGCGCGGCCTCATATTCCTCGCGCTTGCCGAACACCGCGATGGCCTCGTGCTCCGGATAGTGGAGCGGGACGCCCGGGGGGGCGATGATGTTGCCGTGAGCCGACAGGCGATAGATCTTGGACTCGACCAGGGTCGGTCCGTGCCCGGCGCGCGCGCGCTCGACCGCTTCGCCGACGGTCCGGTACACGGCCAGCGGATCGCCGCCGTCCACCGTGACGCCGGGCATCGAGTAGGCCTTTGCCTTGACCGCCAGCGGCTCGCCTGCGGCCGCATTGGCATCCTCCTGCGCCGTCGTGGTCACGACGTTGTAGCCGTTGTTTTCCATGACGAAGATCACCGGCAGCTTCCACAGCGCCGAGATGTTCAGGGTCTCGTGAAAAGCGCCTTGCTTGGACGCCCCGTCGCCGAAGAAGCAGAGTACCACGTTGCCCTTGCGGCGTATCTGAGCCGCCCATGCCGCACCGGCGGCGTGCGGAATGCCCGCGCCCACGATGCCCGATGTGCCCAGGAAGCCGTGCTTGACGTCGGTCAGATGCATGGATCCGCCGCGTCCCTTGCACAGGCCATCCACGCGTCCGAAGATCTCCGCCATCGCGGCTTTCGGGTCGCTGCCGAGCACGAGCGGATAGCCGTGGCAGCGGTAAGTCGCGAGCGCCGCATCCCCTTCGCGAAAGTGGCTCAGCGAGCCGACGATCGAGGCCTCGGCGCCGTCGGCGAGATGCGTATGGCCGCGAATCACGCCGGGATGATCCGTAAACGATCGCTTGACCCGCTCCTCGAAGGTGCGGATGCGCAGCATCTGGGTGAATATCCAGATCTGCCGCTCGGCATTCGGTTGCTGCACGCTCATGCAATACCTCCATCGGTAAGGTGCGGCGATGCCGCGCCCGTTTCCCACTGCGCCCGCGCCGCGGTCACGACCTTGTGCGTCTTCGCGAAGGCCTCCTCGGCCGCGGTCTCGATCGGCCATTTGCGGATGTACTCGTTCAGGACCTCGACTCCAATCGGACCATCGTAGCCGCAGGTCCATAGGGCGCCGAGGAACGCGTCAATGTCGAATTCGCCGTCGCCGGGCAGCAGCCGCTTGTTGATCACCGAGTCCTCGAACCTGATCGGCACGGCGAGGGATCCATCGTTGACCTCGACGCCCAGGGGAATGTCGAGGCTGATCTTGCGTACGATGTCGTCGGGGGTCGTGCCGGTGCGCTGCACGTGCAGGTTGTCCAGCATGATGCCGCCGTTCCGCGCGCCGGAACCGCGGCAGATCGCGAGCACTTGATCGAGCGACGGCGCGCGGGAGAACTGGGCCGGGAGCATCTCGAACAGCACGTTCGCGCCGCGCTCGGCGGCCTGCCGGCACAGCAGGGCGAATTCCTCCGTCATCTTCGGCACGCCCGCGCAGTCGTTGTGCAGATCGCCGATCTTGATGTGCCGGGCTCCGAGGGTCTGCGCCGCCTCGAGCAGCAGCGCGCGCGTCTCATCGGAGGTCTTGCGCCGGTGGTCGGTGCAGTACCAGTCGAGCAGCCACTCGACCTCGATGTGCTGCATACCGTTGCCGTCCAGTATCCGCTTCATCTCGGCAAAACCGCACTTGCGGCGAATCTCGAACAGATCGGCGTGCCAGAATCCCATGCCCGAAAAGCCTGCCCGGGACGCCAGTTCCACGCGCCGGCGCAGATCGTGCGGACACCGTTGGTCGGACATCGGGTCCGCCGCGCCGGCGAGAGTCCAGTAAGAGCCGAGCAATGGAATGGGCTTTGGCATGTTCGCACCCGTCCTTCAGAGCAGATTCCACGTCGCGCCTTCAAGCGCTTCGACGATCGCGCGCAGGACCTCGGAGGCGAGCCGGCCGTCGGCGATCCGGTGATCGACCGTCAGTGTCAGCTGCACCATGGGCCGGATCTGCAGGCCGCCGCCTCGCACGACGGCCGTATCGCGCTCGCGGCCCACCGCCAGTATCGCCGACTCCGGTGGATTGATCATCGCCGTGAAGCGATCGGGACCGTTCGGACCCAGATTGGAGACGCTGAACGTCGCTCCTTCCAACTCGTCCCGCCGCAGCTTGCCCTGCAGGGCGCGCCCGACCAGTTCGCTCCGCCGCTGCGCAATCTCGGCAACGCTCAAGCGGTCGATGCCGTGCAGCACGGGCACCAGAAGGCCGCCGTCCACGGCCACCACGAAACCAATGTGCGCGCCCCCGGCGGCCACCACGGCGGCCTCGGCCGAGTCGGCATCGCCGACGAACGTGGCATTGAGCGCCGGATTCTCGAGCAACGCGCGCGCGATGGACGCCAGCAGGAAATCGTTGATCGACGGGCGCGCCACGCTTTGCGGTAGTCTTGCCGGCAGCCGGGTACGCGCTTCCTTGACCGCCGTCAGGTCCACGGCGCGCTCGACGGTGAACTGCGGTACGGTCGCGTTGCTCCGCGTCATCGAGCGCGCCAGCGCTCGACGCATCGGGGTCAGTGCCCCGCCGGAAGCGGCCGCCGCCTGCGCTGGTCCCTGTGCCGATGGCTGCGCCGGCGCCTGACCCGTCGGCCGGCGCTCGATGGCCCGGTTCACGTCCGAGAGTTGCACGCGTCCACGCGGCCCCGTGCCCGAGACCGCGCGAAGATCGATGGACTGTTCGGACGCCAGCCGGCGCGCCGCCGGAGAGCTGCGGATGCGCCTCGAGCTTGGTGTGTCGGCGGAGGAGGGGGCATCGCCCTCGAGCCAGGCGATCCGCGCGCCGACCGCCGCCTCGTCGCCCTCGTGCAGCAGGATCTCGACCAGCCTGCCATTCTCGGGCGACTCGACCTCGATCGTGGACTTCTCCGTTTCGAGCTCGAGCAGCGGTTCTCCCTGCCGCACCTGATCGCCGGCGGCCTTGAGCCAGCGCAGCAGCCGGGCGTTTTCCATGACGAGCCCGATTTTCGGCAGCTTGAGTTCGATGCGCGCCACGGCCGGTGCTCTGAAATCCGCGCTCAGCTGCACAGGGTGCGCACGGCGTGCACGATGTTCCGGGCGCCGGGCAGCAGCGCCTGCTCGAGCTCGGGCGCGAACGGGATGGGCGCAAAGGGGCACGCGACCCGCGTGACCGGCGCATCGAGCTCATCGAACAGCGCGCTGCCGATCCGCGCGGCGATCTCGGCGCCAAAGCCCCCGCTGCGGACGGCCTCGTGCGCGATGACCACGCGATGCGTCTTCGCAACGGATGCACCGATCGCGGTCATGTCGAGCGGCACCAGCGAACGCAGGTCCAGCACCTCGACCTCTATGCCGGACCGGCCGAGCTCCTCGGCTGCGTCGAGCGCGCTGCGCACCATGGCGGAATAGGCGATTACGGTGACATCCGACCCGGCCCGTGCAACGCGCGCACGGCCGATCGGCGGCAGTTCGGCCGGTGGCTCGAACACCTCCTTCATGGCGTACAACCGCTTGTGCTCGATGAACAGCACCGGATCTCCAAGCCGGATCGCGCTCTTCAGGAGACCGTAGGCCTCGTTGGGCGCGGACGGCGCGACGACGATGAGGCCGGGAATGTGCGCGAACCAGGCTTCCAGGCTCTGCGAATGCTGCGCAGCCGCTCCACCGGCCGCGCCGGACTGCGTGCGGACCACCATCGGCACCGCGAGCTGGCCGCCCGACATGTAACGGTACTTCGCAGCCTGGTTCACCAGGCAGTCGAGGGCGAGGGTGGCGAAGTCGATGAACATGATCTCGAGCACAGGCCGCAGACCGCACAGCGCCGCCCCGGTGGCGATGCCCGTGATCGCCGCCTCGCTGATCGGCGTATTGCGCACGCGCCCGGCGCCGTAGCGTTGCACGAGCCCGTGAGTCACGCCGAACGCACCGCCGACGGCGACGTCTTCGCCCAGCAGGTGCACGGCGGCGTCGCGCGCCATCTCCTCATCGAGCGCCCGTCGCAGAATCTCGATGAACGTCTGGCTCATGAGACGCGGGCTCGCGCTGAGGAGAGCTCGGGTGACCAATAGACGCATTCGAGCACCGTGGCCGGATCGGGGCGCGGCGAAGCGCGTGCTTCGTCCACGGCGCGCTGCACCTCGAGCCGCGCCTGCTCGGCGATCCGGTCGAGATCCTCCGCCGCCATGCCCGACGCCAGCAGATGCCTCTTTAACCGCTCGATCGGACATTTCTCGCGGACCGCCGCCAATTCTTCCTTCGACCGGTACTGCTGCGCGTCGCCCACGTAGTGGCCGGACATGCGGTAGGTCATGCATTCGAGGAGATAGGGACCTTCGCCGCGGCGCAGGCGGGCAATGGCCGCGCCCGCTGCCGCGTGCACGGCAAGCAGATCGTTGCCGTCGATCGTGGCCGCGGATACCTGGTAGGGCGCGGCGAACGCGCTCACATGGGCGACGTTCGAGTGCTCGGCGCGACTCGTGAACTCGGCGTACCCGTTGTTCTCGCAGACCAGCAGCAGCGGCAGCCTCCAGAGCGCGGCCAGGTTCAGTGTCTCGTGGAACACGCCGGCGCCGGTTGCCCCGTCGCCAAAGAAGGCCGCGCTGATATGGGTCGTGCGGCGCACCTGGGCGGCCCAGGCCGCGCCGGCCGCCAGCGGCAGGTTGCCGCCGACCACTCCCGTCGCGCCGAGCATGCCGTTACGCGCATCGACGAGGTGCATCGATCCGCCCCGGCCTCGGCACAGCCCGCTCTCGCGACCGAGAATTTCCGCGAAGGTTGCGCGCAGGTCGCCGCCCTTGGCGAGCGTGTGACCGTGCCCGCGGTGCCCGGTGAAGAGCGTATCCTCGCGGGTCAGGTGGGCGCAAACGCCCACCGCCACCGCCTCTTGCCCGGTCGACAAGTGCGGGAATCCGGGAACCTCGCCGGCAGCGGCGAGACGTTGCACATGGCCCTCGAACAGACGGATGCGCCAGAGCTCGCCATACATGCGCGCCCAGTCGACCGCACCGGAGGCAGGCGGCCCTGGTTCCGGCGGCGTATTGTTCCCGCTCATGGCCGGCGATACCTTAAGTTGCAGACGCTGCGGCGTCAGGCTTGCCGGGTGCGCCAGCCCGCAGCGTGGTAGGTCTCACGCGCGTCACGGGCGTACGGGGTCGGCGACACCTTGACCCGCACCTCGAGCTGCTTGTGGGGCTCTACCGTCGTCTTCTTCGTCCCGCCGTTTTCCTCGCCCCAGACGAGCGTCAGCACGTCACCGATATCGACAGCCGGATCGACGACGCCCAGCGACAAGACCGTGCGCTCGTTGTAGCTGTAGCCGCCGAACATCGAGTAGCCGACGGTCTTGCCGCCCATCATGATCGAGTCATAGCTGGACGTCGCGTAATTGCAGTTCGGGAAATCGAGGTACTTGAAGTTCTCCTGGCCGGGCTGCAGCAGGGACGCGTATATCTTGAGCACGTCCTCCGGGTTCCAGGCAAAGGTGACCTTCTTGCGGTGCGCCTGGTCGGCCATCTTCTCGATGGCGTCGCGGCCGACGAAGTCGTGATCGAATTTGATGAAAGGACCATAGCCGAGCGCGTAAGGCGTGAGGTAGTAGTCCTCGATGCTCTTCGACACGAAGCTGCCGCCGATCGAGGCCGTACCCTCGTAGCCGTTGGCGGGCAGCCACTCGCGGTAGAACTTCATGGCGGCGCCCGTATAAACCGCCGGCAGGGGCGATGGGATCCAACCCGACTCGAGCGTGTTGCTCGAGTAGGCGCGGGCGCCCACCTGATACAGGCCGAAGTCCCTGCCGGCCTCGATCAGGGCCTCGCGGATTTCCTCCCGCTCGCCATACGGTCCCCAGATCTCGAGTCCCGGAGCGCCGGCCATGCCGTGGCGCAGACAGCGCACCTTGCGGCCCGCGATGTTGATCGAGTCCATGTTGAAGAACTTGACGTCGGGCAGCTTCGCACCATGCACCTTCTCCAGCACCTTGGTGGCGTTGGGACCCTGGATCTGGAAGCGGTAATGCCGGCGCACCACGGCCTGACCCTTCGGGTTCGAGGGCGAGCGGTCGTCACGAACAATCTCCACCTTGAAGCCGCCAGTCTCGGCGTGAAACTGGATCCAGTTGACCGTCGGGGTGCGGCCCACGAACAGCAAATCGTCCTTGTCCAGGTAGAAGAGGATCCCGTCGCCGACCACGTAGCCGTCGTGGCTGCACGGCACCATCTGCTTGGCCTTGTTCGGCACGAAGCCGGCGAAGCTGTTGATGGTCAAATAGGAGCAGAGCTTCAGCGCCTCCGGCCCCCTGATGCTGATTTCCGCCATGTGATGCGACTGGTCGAACAGCACCACGGTCTCGCGCCAGCCGTGCTGTTCCATGCGCCAGTTGCTGAACTCGCTTGGGACGACCGGATAGACGTACGCTCCAACCTGGGAATTGCGCAGCAGCGCCACGGTGTCGCGCGCGCCCTGCAGAAGACTCTCGAGACTCTGACGACTCACGGTTCGATTCCTCTCATGGGTTGAACGTCACACCGGCCGCGCCGCTACCGTCCGAACTTGGCCTGGACGGACACGTACCACTCGCGCGGCGGGTTGTAGTAGCCGCCCACCTCGCCGGCTCCCGCGTTCGGCGAGCCGCCCGTGATGAACCGGTCATCGGTCAGGTTGGTTCCGCCGATCGCCGTGTCATAACGTCCGGACGGGGAGAGGTAGTGCATCGAGGCATTCAACATCCGCGTGGCCGGCCGGCGCAGTTCGGGGGTGTTGAGCGCGTCGTTGTACATCATCGCCGTGTAGGTGAAGTCGACTATCGAGCGCAGCGTGCCATCGTTCGCCAAGTGAATGTCGTACTGCGGATACAAGCTGATCTTGTACTTCGGGGTCTTTGGCAGCTTCGCACCGAGCTGCGAGGAGCCGGGCGGCACCACCGCGCACACCGGGTGCGGCGGTTCGCCCACCAGCCCTCCGGCCGGGCACTCGTTCGCGCCATCCGGCAGCAGGATCTGCGGGATGTTGGCGTACGGGTTCACGTAGGTGTAGTAGGCGTCGATGTACGAACCCGCCAAATTCAAGGTGAGGCCGTGACTCACCACGGATTGCAGCTCGAATTCGCCTCCCTTGATCTTCGCATTGCCCGCGTTGGTGTAGACCGGCGAGATGCCTTGCTGGATGTTCAGCTGGATGCCGTCGTAGTCGGTGTAGAAGACCGCGACATTGGCGCGCAGGCGGTTCTCGAACCACTGCGACTTGAGGCCCAGTTCCCAGGTCTTCGAGTATTCCGGAGCAAACTCCGCTTGTTTCGGGCTCGTGATCACGGCGGATAGGCGCGTGGTCCAGCCGCCCGCCTTGAAGCCCTTGCCCCAGGTGAGGTAGGCCATCACGTCGTTGTCGAAGTGATACTGCACGCCCAGTGTGGGGTCAAAGATGTGCCATGCCTGGCTGTCCGGGATGTTCGGGAAGTACCGGTTGATCACGTTCGCGCTCGTCGGCAAGCCGTTGGCGCCGATGAAGGGGAAGTCGTTCAAGTCGGCCTGGCCGCCGAGGAAGTAAGTCTGCCAGTCGGTGTAGCGTCCGCCCGCCGTGAATCCCCAGTGATCGTCGAGCCGGTAGTCCAAGTGGGCGAATGCGGCGTAGTTGTCGTTGGTCACGTCGTTCGCCAGGTCGTCGACGAACAGGATGCTCTCGAACGGCACGAAGTCGTGCACGTAGCCCGCTTCCTTGAAGTAGTACAAGCCCGCAACGTAGTTCAGCTTGCTGTCGAACTCCTTGCCGAGAAGCTGGAACTCCTGCGAAATCTGCCACTGGTGCTGCGCGTCGGTCACTTCCTGGATGGTTTCCGGGGTGCCGTCGAGATCGGTGCCGATGTTCCATTTGATCTGACGGTAGCCGGTGATCGACTTGAACGTCATGTTGTCGGCGATTTCATAGACGGCGTTCGCCGAGAAGCCGAACAGGTCGTTGCGCGCGAAGTCGGGGCCGTTGGCATAGGTGGAGTCAATGTTGCCGGTCTGGGTCGCGGCGAGGCCGTACCAGATCCGCGGCTGCTGCGTTCCCAAGTACGCCGACGGGTTGGTCAAATAGGTCGCGTAGTTGTACGGGCCCGGGGGGCCGCCCACATAGCCCGCGCCGAGGAGCGGCGCACCGCCGATCGAGAGGCCCGGAATCTTCGCGCGCGGCTTGGTGCACGCGAGCGCGAAGTCTGGGACGCCCGGCACGACTCCAACTATGAAGGGCGGCGGACCGCCGGCGCCCGCGATCGCTCCCAGTATCGTGGACGGCCCGTTGCTGATGCACAGATTGTAGAGCGTCGAGAACGTCGAATAGTTGACGTTGCCATAGTAGGTGTCGAGGACCGTGTACCCGAGCGCCGTCTGATCCTCATGCGACCAGTCGCCGGAGAAGGTCACGGAGAGCTTGTCGGTGGGCTTCCACAGCAGTTTCCCGCGGACCGTGAATACCCCGGTTCCGTCGTAGTTGTCCGACGTCTGGTATCCGGCCTTGGGATACACGTTCTGCGGGTCGACGACGAAAGGGGCTTCCCCGTATACCGAGTTCGTGGGATACGGGATGGCCTTCATCCAGCCGGTCTGGTTCTGCGAGGAGACGCTGATGGTGGACAGCAACGTATCGTTCACGATCGGGATGTCGGCGGTCAGCGAGACGTCGCGGCGGTTGTAACTGCCGCCCGTGACCTGAACGGTGACTTTCTCTTCGTTTCCGGGGGTGTGCGTGACGATGCTGATCGCGCCGCCGATGGTGTTGGCGCCGAACAGCGTGCCCTGCGGGCCCTTTAGGACCTCGATGCGATCCACGTCCAGCAGGTTCTGGTTCGCGCCGATGGTGCGAGCCAGGTACACGCCATCCAGGTAGACGCCGACGCCGGGATTCAAATTGAAGGCGAAGTCGTCCTGGCCGATGCCGCGGATGGAGGCCGACAGCACCGAGCGGTCGCCCGAGAACGGGGCGCCGGCGTCCAGGTTGAGGCCCGGCGTCAAGTTGCCGAGCGACTGCACATCGTTCAGGTTGTGCATCTGCAAGGTGTCCGCGGTGAATGCGGTGACCGCGATGGGTACGTTCTGGAGGTTTTCGCTGCGCCGCTCAGCCGTCACGATGATCTCGCCGAGAGAGTCCTCGGCGCTATCAACGGCAACGGCTTGCAGGCATGGCGCCGCGATTCCGAGGCATCCAGCCATGATGCAAATGAACCGGCGATAGCCGATCGGCAATGACTCATCCATCTTCGCACTCCCCTGACGGCCTTGACGGCCCTCTCGTTGTTTACGACCTTTGCTCAGGACGACGGAGGTCGTCTCTTCTCGTGAGTCCATTGTCGTCTTACTCTGATTTCAGTCGAGCCTACCGCTATGGCGTGGCGTGCCGCGCGTACCACAGCGAAAGCCTCTCGACCCACAGTGCAATGGGCTATGCGGTGGAACGACGTTGCGCGACGGCCACATACGCGAACGGGAAATTGCCGGAGGCGGCTCGAGAACCAAAGCGCTAGCTGCCCGGTGTCACCGCCACCTCGATCAGCGTCGGCCCGGCGGCGTGGAATGCAGCGACCAGCTCGCCGTCGAGCTCGGCGCATTGCTCGACGAGCCGGCTGGCCACACCCTGGCTGCGCGCGAGGGCGCAGAAGTCGATGTGAGGCAGCTTCAGTCCGGGAAGGTCCGGCATGCCGAACAGCGCCCCAAACTCCGTCAGGGCGTCGTAGCCGCCGTTCTTGATGATGATGAACACGACCGGCAGCCCGAGCTCGGCGGCCGACCACAGGCCCTGGATCGAATACATCGCGGATCCGTCGCCGAGCAGGGCGATGACCTTGCGCTCCGGGCGCGCCAGCGCCACACCGACCGCCGCCGCCAGCCCATGCCCGAGGCCGCCGCTCGCACACGTGAAGAATGTGTCCGGCTCGAACATCGGCAGGTGATCGTGCATCGATCCGCGACTGCTGGGCGCCTCCTCGACCACGATGCTGCCGGGCGGGCGCAGCGCCGCTATCCGCTGCAGCAGGTAGCGGTCCGTGAGCCGGTCGGGGGGTTGGGCCGGGGCACGTTCCCACGAGGGCGGGGCGGCCCGCGGCCCCGGCGCCGACTGGTCGAGCAATGCCTGAACGCCGAGCTTCAGGCTCGTGACGATTGCGAGGCCGACGGGCGCCCAAGCCGCCATGCCGGGTTCGTCAACCAGCTGCACCAGGCTCGCGCCCTCGGGAATGTGGGGGCCGCTGCCCTCCATGTGATACGTGAATACGGGCGCCCCGATCACGAGAATGAAATCGGCCTCACGCAGGCACTCGACGATTCGCGCACGATTGGCCGGTAGAAACCCGGCGAACAGCCGGTGATTCTCGGGGAAGCTGTTGCGGGCGCTGAGCGGGCTCACCCAGACGCGCGCCTGGTGGCGCTCCGCAAGCAGGACGGTCTCCTGCCAGGCCTTGTCACGTGCAACGCCCGCACCCACGACGACGACCGGCTGGCGCGCGCGGTTCATCGATGCGGCGGCGCGCGCGAGCAGAGCGGGATCGCCGAGGACGACGCGGCTGACTTCGCGCGGCTTGACGCTCTCGCAAGGACGATCCCAGTCGTCGACGGGCACAGAGACCAGCGCCGGTCCGCGCGGCGGCTGCATCGCCGCATAGAAGGCGCGCGCCACTGCAAGCGGCACGTCCTCGGCGCGCGCCGGCTCGCAGCTCCACTTCACGTAGGGCTTCGGCAGGTTGGTCGCCTGTTCCGAGTACAGGAAGGGCTCGAATGGGAGAATCGAACGTGCCTGTTGGCCGGCAGTGATCACCAAGGGTGTCTGGTTCCGGAACGCCGTGAAGATGCCGCCGAGTGCGTGGCCGACACCGATCGCCGAGTGCAGGTTCACGAAGGCCGGGCCGCCGCTCGCCGCCGCGTAGCCGTCGGCCATGCCCACGACGATCGATTCCTGCAGACCCAGCACGTAGCGGAAGTCCCGCGGGAAGTCACGGAACATGGGTAGTTCCGTCGACCCCGGATTGCCGAAGATCCGCGTGACGCCGAACGCACGCAGCAGGTCGAACACGGCCTCGCGCACGGTCATGCGGGTGGAACGATGATAGCCATTAAACGGATTCCTCGCGACCCCTGTTGAGCGGCATCCGATCAGCGTACCGTCATTCGAGCCAGCGGCGCAACGATGCGGCGACGGCATCCGGTCGTTCGAGCGTCGACATGTGTCCGCACTCTTCGAAGACCTCAATGCGGCAGCCCGAGATCAGAGCGGCCATCTGTTCGTGCCGCGCCGGCGGGCTCCATACGTCCTGGCGTCCGCAGGCGATGAGTGTTGGGCATCCGATACGGCCCAGCACCGGCGATGCATCGGGCCGCTCCAGGAGCGCACGGATCTGACCCTGGTAGTCCTCGAACTTCTGGCGCTCGATCATCGCGAGCAAGCGGTCCATGAGTGCGCGGTCCGTGATCCTGTCCGGGTGCACCATCCCGAGGAGCCATTCCTCGCCCATGGCGCGCAGGCCCTGCCTGCGCGCGAGGTCGACGAGCCGCTGCCGCTGGCGCGCTTCTTCCTCGCCGCCTGCGCCGATTGCGCGCGCCTGATAGCCGGTGTCGAGCAGGGCCAGGCGTGCGACGCGCTCCGGCGCGCGCCTCGCGATCTCGAGGGCAACCCGCCCGCCCATCGAGTGGCCGGCGAGGGCAAATCGGGCCGGGGCACCGCGCAGCACGCGCTCCGCCATCGCGCCGATCGAGGTCGCATTGCGATAGTCGGGCACGCGGCAGGCCACTGCGCCGTCGAGCGCGGCGATCACGGGCTCCCAGACATCGGCGTCGCACAGGAGGCCGGGGAGCAGCAACAGCCTCTGCTTCTCAGCCATCTCGAGCGGCTCTCGGCCGCCGCGTCCGATCGTGCAGCCTCACATCACTTCGCATGCAGGTCGTAGTCGGACTGGCGGGCCGCGTAATCGATGAAATAGTCCAGCGCCTCCGGGTTCGCCATCGCGGCGCGATTCGCCGCCTTGTCGGCGGGCACGCCCATCAGGATCCGGCGGACCGGCACTTCCATCCTCTTGCCGGTCAGCGTGCGCGGTATCGAGGGAACCGCATAGATCTTGTCGGGGACGTGGCGCGGCGTGTACTCGCGGCGCAGTTGCTCGCGAATTTTCGCAGCGAGGGCGTCGTCGAGCACGGCGCCGGGGTCGAGCTGCACGAACAGCGGCATGAAGAACCCGCCATCCGGCAGGTCCAGGTTGACGATCAGGGCGTCCTCGACGCCCGGGACTTGCATGAGCGCTCGATAGATCTCGGCCGTCCCGATGCGCACGCCATGGCGGTTGAGCGTGGCATCGGAGCGCCCGAGCACGAAGCACGCGCCCCGGGCATTGATCTTGAAGAAATCCCCGTGGCGCCATACGCCGGGGAAGTCCTCGAAGTACGTCTCGCGATAGCGGCGGTCGCCGTCGTCGTTCCAGAACCTGAGCGGCATCGACGGCATGGGTTCGGTGATCACGAGCTCGCCGACCTCGTCGATGACGCTCTCGCCGCGCTCGTTGAAGGCCTTGACCGAGACGCCGAGCGAGGGGGCCTGAATCTCCCCGGCGCGCACCGGCAGCGTCGGAACACCGCCGACGAACCCGGTGCAGCAATCCGTGCCGCCGCTGCCATTCGCAACCCACAGGTCCTGCTTCACGTTGCGGTAGAACCAGGCCATGGATTCGGGAGTCGCGGGCGATCCCGCCAGGGTGACGCTCTTCAGCGCATCGAGGTCGTAGCGATCACCGGGCACGATTCCGGCCCGTGCGAGCTGCTCGACGTAGGTCGGGCTCGCGCCGAACAGCGTCGCGCGCGCGTCCTGCACCAGCTTCCACAGGATGTCCGGCTGCGGAAAAGCCGGGTGACCGTCGTAGAGAACCGGAATGGCGCCCGCGAGGGGCGAGCTGGCGACGAAATTCCACAGCATCCAGCCCGTCGTCGTGAAGAAGAACAGCCGGTCGCGGGGATGCAGATCGAAATGGAAGATGCCGTTTTTCTGGGTCTCGAGCAGGATGCCTCCATGTCCATGCACGATCGGCTTCGGCAGGCCGGTCGTGCCGGAGGAAAAGAGGATCCAGAGCGGGTGACCGAACGGAACCTGTTCGAAGCGAAATTCGGCCGCGGAGACAGGCGCACGCGCGAGAACCTCTTGCCAGGGTGTTGCCCCTTCGACGCTGCCGTCCTTGCGCAGGTAGGGCAGGTGAATGACGTGCTTCAGTCCGCGCAACTCACCGCGGATGCGCTGGAGTTCTTCGCGCCGGTCGTATTCCTTCCCGCCGTACCGGTAGCCGTCCACGCAGAAGAGCACCGTCGGGTCGAGTTGAGCGAGCCGGTCGAGCGCCCCGCGCGCCCCGAAGTCGGGGGAGCAGCAGGCCCAGATCGCGCCGATCGCCGTGGCGGCGAGCATGGCGACCATGGTCTCCGGGATGTTCGGCATCCATGCGACGACGCGGTCGCCCGGGCGCACGCCGAGTGCGCGCAATTCGGTCGCCAGCACGCGTACATGCGCCGCGAGGTCCTCCCAGGTCAACTCGGCCAGAGGGCGCGTCTCGCTCATGTGCAGCAGCGCCGCCCCGGGCTGCGCGCGGCTGAGGACGTTCTCGGCGTAATTGAGGCGGGAACCCGGAAACCACTCGGCGCCGGGCATCGTGCGCGCCCCAAGTACCCGCTCGTAGGGCTGCGACGCGCGGACCCCGAAATAATCCCACAACGCGCCCCAGAAGGCCGAAAGGTCCGTCACCGACCAACGCCATAGTGCTTGGTAGTCCGCAAACTCGAGGCCGCGGTGCTTCTGCAGCCATTGGCTGAAAAGCGTCACGTTCGCGTGTGCGATGCGCTCGGCGTTCGGCGTCCACAGGACGTCGCCTTCGCGCACGGCTGGATGGGTCCCGGCAGTGATCATCGATTCATTCTCGCTGAGGAGGCGAGCAAAAGCGTACACGGCAGCGCATCTCCAGTCGATGCGCAGGGAACCCGCCCCCCACGCCGCGGCAGGACGGTCTCGGCCCCGCTGCCTCACCGGGTTGTATGCGGCGCAGCAAGCGCGAGACGCTTGACCCGATGATTGCCGGGATGGTATGCAACGCTTACAAAATCGAGGGGAGTTCAATGGCGGATGTGACCCTGTATCCATGGGAGCCGAATGCCGCGTCGTTGCGGCAGCGCGCGCGGAGCGCGTCATGATCGACCTCGCCCGCATCCACGCGATCGACGTGCACGTGCATGCCGAGATCTCGTGCCACGACCCCGAGGACCCGGTCATGGGCCGCTTCTTCGACGCAGCGTCGACCTACTTCAAGGCCCCGCGGGCCCGGCCGAAGATCCCGGAGATCATCGAGATCTACCGCGCACAGCAGATCGCCTTCTGCCTCTTCACCGTCGACTGCGAAAGCAGCATCGGCGCCAAGCGCGTAAGCAATTACGAGATCGCCGAGTACGCGGCGCAGAACGCCGACATCGTAATCCCATTCGCCTCGATCGATCCACGCAAGGGCCGGATGGGCGCGCGCGAGGCCCGCGATCTCATCGAGCGGCACGGCGTGCGCGGTTTCAAATTTCACAGCATCATGCAGGACATCAATCCCGCTGACCGCATCGCATACCCGATCTACGAAGTGATAGGGGAGCACAAGCTGCCGGCAATCTTCCACACCGGCCACTCGGGCATGGGGACCGGCATGCGCGGCGGCGGCGGTGTCCGGCTGAAGTGGGGCCAACCGATGCTCGTCGACGACGTCGCGGTCGACTTTCCGGACATGAAGATCATTCTCGCGCACCCGAGCTGGCCGTGGGTCGACGAGAGCCTGTCCATGGCGCTGCACAAGGACAACGTGTTCATCGATCTGTCGGGCTGGAGCCCGAAATACTTCCAGCCGCAGATCATCCAGTATGCCAATGGGCCGCTCCGGCACAAGATGATGTTCGGCTCCGATTTCCCACTGATCCGTCCCGACCGCTGGATCGAGGCGGCGCGGCAGGCCGGCTTCAAGGAGGAGGTGCTGCCGGGCATCCTCAAGGATAACGCAGCGCGGGTGCTCGGACTGAGGACCTCGACGGGGCAGGCACGATGAGCGCCGGGACCATGCGCGCGTGGCGCGTGCCGGCCGGCTGTGCTTCGATCGAGCAGCTCGAACTCGTGGACATGCCGAAGCCCCATCCCGGGCCCGGTGAGGTGTTGGTCCGCGTACGCGCGAACTCGCTCAATTACCGCGATCAGCTGATCCCAAGGGGCCTGTATTTTGGCGGCCGCGTTGCCGCCGCCGGTGTGCCTCTGTCCGACGGTGCCGGCGTCATCGAGGCGCTGGGCAGCGGCGTCACGGGATTTGCCATCGGGGACCGAGTCGCGGGCACTTTCTTCCAGGGCTGGCAGGACGGGCCGCCGACACCCGCCTTCGGCGACGCGCTGGGAGCGCCGCCGGCCAAGGGGATGCTTGCGGAATATGTCGCGTTGCCTGCGAGCGGCGTGGTCAAGCTCGCCCGAGCTCTAAGCTTCGAGGAGGCGGCGACGCTGCCCTGCGCCGGGGTGACCGCTTGGAATGCCCTGACTCAAGGATTGCGGCCACTCGCCGCCGGCCAGTCGGTGCTCCTGATCGGAACCGGCGGCGTGTCGCTGCTCGCGCTCAAGCTGGCGAAGGCTGTCGGTGCGCTCGTCATAGGGACGTCCTCGAGCGAGCAGAAACTCGCGCGGCTGCGCGCACTAGGCGCGGATGTGACCATCAATTACAAATCCGAGCCCAACTGGGGCGCCAAGGCTGCCGAGATTGCCGGTGGAATGATCCATCATGTGGTCGAGGTGGGCGGCCTTGGCACGCTGGGGCAGTCGATCCAGGCGGTGGGGTTCGGCGGTGAGATCGCGCTGATCGGTGTGCTATCCCGGGAGGGCGATGCGAATCCGATGGCGCTGATGGTCAAGGGAGCCAGCTTGCGCGGCATCTTCGTGGGGTCCGCCGCCATGGCGCGCGAGCTCAACGCCTTCGTCGATCTGCATGGCGTCAAGCCGGTGATCGACCGGGTCTTCGATTTCGACCATGCCAAGGCGGCCTATGCGTATCAGTCCTCGGCCGACCTGTTCGGCAAGGTGGTGATCGCGCATCGAGGGTAGGGTTCGGGATCGGGCGGCCGCCGGCAGCCGCGGGCCGAGCCGGTCAAATTGTTTGTATTACATACAAATTTGGCTATGATACCGGGCGCTTTTCATCAGTGTTGTCCGTTCGGGGGAGCATCCATGGCCGCGCGTAACTTAGAGGAAATTCTGGCAGCATCCGGCAATACCGTGCAGTTGCTGCGCAACTCGCAACTGGGCGCATATGTGTACCCGGTGGTCGCGCCCGAGTTCAGCAACTGGCGCAGCGAGCAGTGGGCGTGGCAGCACAGCGCCGTGCTCTTCGACCAGACGCATCACATGGTCAACCTTTATCTGCGCGGCAAGGATGCGCTGAAGCTGCTGAGCGATACGGCCATCAACTCCATGCAAGGGTTTGCGGTGAACCGCGCGAAACAGTACGTCGCGGCGACGCCCTATGGCCATGTGATCGGCGACGGCATCATCTTCCACCTCGCGCCGGAGGAGTTCGTCTACGTGGGCCGGGCGCCGGCCGCGAACTGGCTCAGGTTCCACGCCGCGACCGGCGGCTACAGCCTCTCCATCGAGCACGATGACCGCTCGCCGATGCGCCCAATGGGCAAGCCCGTGTCGCGCACGGTTTGGCGCTTCCAGATGCAGGGCCCCAAAGCTTGGGCGGTGATCGAGAAGCTGCACGGCGGCCCGCTCGAACAGCTCAAATTCTTCCAGATGTCCACGATGAACATTGCGGGCCGCACGGTGCGCACCCTGCGCCACGGGATGTCCGGCGCACCGGGCCTCGAGATCTGGGGCCCGTACGCCGAACAGGACGAAATCCGCGCCGCCATCCACGAAGCGGGCAAGGAGTTTGGGCTGCTGCCGTGCGGCAGCCGGGCGTATCCGTCGAACACGCTGGAATCGGGGTGGATCCCCTCGCCGCTGCCGGCGATCTACACCGGCGACAAGCTCAGGGCGTACCGCCAGTGGCTGGGCCCCGATAGCTACGAAGCCACCGGCTCGATCGGCGGCAGTTTCGTGTCGGAAAAGATCGAGGACTACTACCTGAACCCTTGGGAGCTCGGCTACGGCTCCTTCATCCGATTCGACCATGAGTTCCACGGCCGCGAGGCGCTTGCGGCGATGAAGCCGGAAGCGCAGCGCAAGAAGGTCACACTCGCATGGAATCCGGACGGCATGGCGAAGATCATGGCGTCGCTGTTCAACCCGGACGGCGAGCAATACAAGTTCTTCGATGTTCCGCTCGCGAATTACGCGTCGTCGAACTATGACCGCGTCGTCGATGCGGGCGGTCAGACCGTGGGCCTGTCGATGTTCACCGGCTACAGCTACAACGAGAAGCAGGCGCTCAGCCTCGCCACCATCCGTCCCGACATTCCCATCGGCACGGAGTTGCGCGTCGTGTGGGGCGAGGAGAACGGCGGTACGGCGAAGACCACGGTCGAGCCGCACCAGCAGATCGAGGTTCGTGTAATCGTGAGCCCGATTCCTTACAGCCGCGTCGCCCGCGAGACCTACAAGGAAGGCTGGCGCACGCACGCTCGCTGACGAAGAGCGGTGAGCACCCGCGATCAGCCGGCGAAGAAGTTGAGCTCGAACAGCACGCCGTTTGGATCGAGCGTGAACACCTGCCGCAGGCCGATCGCCGCGACCCAATTCACGCGGTACTCGAGCCCGCGCGCATCGAGCCGCGCCAGCGTTTCATCACAGCCGCTGCAGTTGAGCGCCACGTGGTGCAATGCGCCGGTCGGGCCAGGCCGTACGTCGCGCTCGTAGTGGCGCGGGCAGTCGACGCTGTTCACATGAATGATCGCCCGTCCCTCGCCGTCGTACATCCACTGCGCATTGGCCGGAGTCAACGGCGGAGGGGCGTCGCGGCGCTCCAGGCCGAACACTTCCGAATAGTAGCGCGCTGTCGCCTCGAGATCCCCGGCGATGACGTTGACGTGATCGAGCGCGTTGATGCGCATCGCTACGACGCCTTCATGCCGCCATTCAGCGGGAACTGGGCCATAATCAATCCTGCCTCCGTGGTTTGTAAGTTACACTCAGGCCTGTCCCAACGTTGATGAATTAAGCATGCGTAACCACTTGAGGTCCAAGCGAAAAACGTGCTTTCCGATGTGTTAACGATTTCAGATCAGAACGGTGCCATTGTCGGCTCAGGAATAACCGCCTGGAGCTCGGACGATGCATACGGGAAAACTGATCTTCGCTCAGCTCATGGGGCATTTGCCGCCCATGGTATTCGAGCGCTGCGTGGCTCGTTACAGCGGGAATCGCAAGGTCCAGAGCTTCACCTGCATGGACCAGTACCTGTGTATGGCGTTCGCCCAGCTCACGTTTCGCGAGAGTCTGCGGGACATCGAGGCCTGTTTGCGTTCGCAGAACGAGAAGCTCTACCACATGGGAATTCGGGGCCAGGTCTCGCGCAACACGCTCGCCAATGCGAACGCGACGCGGGATTGGCGGATCTATGCCGACTTCGCGCAGCGCCTGATCGGCATCGCCCGCAAGCTGTATGTGAACGAGCCCTTCGGCGTCGATCTGGCCAACACGGCCTACGCGCTGGACTCGACGACGATCGATTTGTCGCTCTCGCTGTTTCCGTGGGCGCCGTTTCGAACCACGAAGGCGGCGGTGAAGATGCACACGCTGCTCGATCTGCGCGGCAATATCCCGAGCTTTATCCATATCAGCGACGGCAAGATGCACGACGTGAACATCCTGGATCAATTGATTCCGGAAGCCGGCGCTTTCTACGTCATGGATCGCGGCTACATCGACTTCCAACGCCTGTACCGGCTGCATCAGGCGGGAAGCTTCTTTGTGACCCGGGCGAAGCGCAACATGGATGCCCAGCGCCGATATTCGCGGCCCACCGATCGCTCCATGGGCGTAATTTTCGATCAGACGCTCGTGCTGCAGGGGTATCAGTCCGCCAAGGATTACCCAGATCCGTTTCGCGGCATTCGATACAAAGACCCCGAGACCGGCAAGCGCCTGCTGTTCATCAGCAACAACACAGCACTGCCCGCCTTGAGCATTTGTTCTTTGTACAAGGCCAGATGGCAGGTCGAGCTTTTTTTTCGTTGGATAAAAATGCATCTACGCGTGAAGGCCTTCTTTGGAACCTCGGAAAACGCAGTGAAGTCGCAGATCTGGATCGCTGTCTCGGTCTACGTGCTCGTCGCCATCATCAGAAAGCGCCTGAACCTCACTCGCAGCCTGTACGAAATGCTACAGATTTTGAGCCTCAACCTCTTCGAGAAAACCCCGTTGGAAATAGCGCTTTCGCGTATTCCGGCGGGCCCGGAATCACCTCAAGAAGGCAACCAGCTGATTCTGCTATGAAAACGTTGGGACAGGCCTGAGTTACACTAACAAAAAGACACTGGGTAGCGCGATGCCCCACCGGCAAAAAGAATTTCTCAGCATAACGACCCCGCATGTTGCCGGTGACGAGGACATCGGCGCGATCCGCAACATCGTGGGCTTTCACATTCGGCTCGCCCACGGCGCCGTTTACCGGCACTTCGCCGAAACCTTCGCGGATCTCGATTTGACGCAGAAGCAGGTTTCCGTGCTGTGGCTGGTCAACGACCACCGGGATATCGCCCAGACGGGCCTGGCGCAGCGCATGCGCATGGACCGCGCCACGACCATGGCGATCGTCAACCGCCTGCAGGCGCGGGGCTATCTGGTGCGCACGAAGTCGACGCAAGATCGGCGCAAGCAGGCGCTGACGCTCACACCCGCGGGCCGCGCGGCCCTGAGGACCGCCAAGCTGGCGATTCGCAAACATGAGGATTGGCTGAAATCGCGGTTCACCGACAAGGAAGTGGCCAAGCTCATCGAGCTATTGACCCGCATTCACGAGTAGAATTCAAGTCAGGGGAGGCGCGTGGGAGCGGGCAACATGGGGGGCACGGACCCGGAAACGATTATTGGTCGGGATCCGATGAGCCCTTGGCAGTGGCTGGTTGTGCTCGTGACCGTGGGCCTCAATTCCCTGGACGGTTTCGACGTGCTGTCCATCAGCTTCGCCTCGCCCGGCATCGCCAGGGACTGGCATATCGACAAGGGGACTCTTGGCTGGGTTTTGTCCATCGAACAGATCGGCATGGCGCTCGGGTCGGTGCTGCTCGGCGGCGTCGCTGACAAGGTCGGTCGGCGGCCGACGCTGCTCGGCTGCCTGATCGCGATGGCGACCGGCATGTTTGGCGCCGCTCACTCGACGGCAGTGGCGGAACTGCTTGCGTGGCGGGTGCTGACCGGGCTCGGGATCGGCGGCACGCTGGCGGCGATCAATGCCACCGCGGCCGAGTTTTCCAGCCTACGCTGGCGCAATTTGGCCATGTCGCTGATGGTGATCGGGTACCCCGTCGGCGGCGTGCTGGGCGGCCTGTTTGTGCAGCGGCTGCTGGCCCGCGCCACGTGGCACGATATCTTCGGTTACGGCGCCGTGGCCACCGCGCTATTCCTGCCCGTCGTCTGGCTGCTGGTGCCCGAAACCGTGGCGTTCCTCGATCGGCGGCGCCCGGCCGGGGCTCTCGACAAGATCAACCGGACCTTGGCCCGCTTCGGGCATGCGCGCATCACGCAGCTGAGCGATCCTCATCCAGATGACCGGGGCTCAGGTTTGGATATCTTCAAGCCCGGGCTGCTGCTCACCACGATCCTCATGACGTTCGGTTATTTCGCTCACATCACGAGCTTCTACTTCATCCTGAAATGGGTGCCGAAGATCGTGGTCGACATGGGATTCGCGCCGACGGCCGGTGCGGCCGTGCTCACCTGGGCGAACATCGGCGGCGCGACCGGCGGCGTTCTGTTCGGGCTGATCGCGACGCGGGTGGGTCTCAAGCAACTCACCATCATCGTGCTGCTGGGCGCGTTTGCGATGATCACGTGGTTTGGCCGCGGGGCGCCGGACATCGTATCGCTTTCAGCGACGGTCGCGGTGGTGGGTCTGTTCACCAATTCCGGCGTCGCCGGATTCTACTTGCTGCTGGCGCGCGTCTACCCGACGCACGTGCGCGCGAGCGGCACGGGCTTCGCGGTCGGCCTGGGCCGCGGGGGCGCGACGCTTGCGCCCGTCATCGCCGGCTACCTGTTTCAGGCGGGATTCGGGCTGCCCGTGGTTGCGGCCTTGATGGCGATCGGATCGCTGATGTCGGCGCTGGCGCTGACGGGGGTCCGCGTACCCAAACCCCGCTGAGGGCCTGCCGTACGCGGAGGGTCAGCCGCGACGCAGATTTTGGCGAGCGCCGCCGTGCGCACATTGCTGCGACGCGTACGGGCCTCGAGGCTACGGCTTTGGCGCGGCCTTGGACTTGTCGTACTCGCCGAGACCGGGCCGATAGGTCTTGTCGTCCAGGAACTGCTTCATGCCCTCGTGGCGCCCGTCCGTCTTGTCGTGCCAATTGAGCGCTTCCTGCGCGCGGATCAGGTAGTCCTCGGCGTTGTCATAGGTCATTTCGCGCACGCGGCGCACCGCATCCTTGGTGGCCTTGAGAGCGTCCCAGTTCTTCTTGAGCAGCTTCTGGGCCACTTCGGTCACGTGCGCCTCCAGCCGCTCCGCCGGCACCGACTCGTTCACCAGCCCCGCCGCAGCGGCCTCCTTACCGACGAGGTTGTCGCCGAGCAGCGCGTGGTACATCGCCTTGCGCATCGGCATCAGCTCGACGGCGACTTTCGTCGCGCCGCCGCCGGGAAGAATGCCCCAGTTGATCTCCGACAGGCCGAACTGGGTTTCGTCCGAACAGAACGCGAGATCGCAGGCGAACAGCGGGCCGTAGGCGCCGCCGAAGCACCAGCCGTTGACCATCGCAATCGTCACCTTTTGGAACCAGCGCAGCCGCTCCCACCACGCATAGGCCTCGCGCTGCGACTGGCGCACGCCCTTCATGCCGAGGACCTCGGTATCCCGGAAGTATTCCTTGAGATCCATGCCCGCGGACCAGGCGGACCCCTCGCCGGCGAGCACGAGCACGCCGACGTCGCCGCGAAACTCGAGTTCGGTCAGGACGCGCAGCATCTGTCGATTGAGCTTGGGGCTCATGCAGTTGCGCTTCGCGGGACGGTTGAATTTGACCCAGGCAATGCCGTCGCGCACGTTGCATGCGACGGTGTCCGCTTCGGCTCGCTCGCTCATGACACCTCCTAACACCGCCGGGCGCCCGGCCGGCCCGGCGTTCGATCAACAGTGGCCGGCACGGAATGCTATAGTACATAACAGTTTACCCGGAGCGGCCCAATTCGGCAACGCAGAGGCAATCCCATGCACGACCCGCTGACGCAGCTGCCCGGCTACGTGCTGCGGCGCGCATCGGCCGCCGCGCTCGCGCGGCTCAACGAGCAGCTGACGCCGCTCGGCCTGCGGCATGTCGACGTCTCACTGATGCTCCTGGTCGACGCCACACCCGGGATCACCCCGAGCCGGGCCGGCGGCGTGCTCGACATACAGCGTGCCAACATGGTGCCCATCGTCGCCCGGCTGGAGAATCGCGGTCTCATGGCCCGCCGGCGGGTGGACGGGCGTTCGCATGCGCTCAGGCTCACTGCCGAGGGCCGGTCCCAGCTCGCCCGGGCGCGCGCCGTCGTGGCGCGCTGCGAGGCCGCGCTGCTGCGTCCGGTGCCGGTCAAGCTTCGGCCTCACGTGCTGCCAATCCTGGTGGCACTCTGGAACCCGCAAGACAAGTGACCCAGCTACCGTGCGAACGACCGGCTACGGGACGTCATCCAGGTGAATTCGCCCTCTGCCCTCGCCCAAGCGGGGCGCGCACCTTCGCGGTCCGCGCGCCACCTGGGTTTCGATCTCAGAGCTTGATGATGACCGTCTTCAGTTCGGTGTACATCTCGATGCCCTGCCGCGCCTGCTCGCGGCCAAAGCCCGATTGCTTGAACCCGCCGAAGGGCAGCGCCGGATCGATGAGCGCATGGCAGTTGCCCCACACCGTACCGGCCTTGATCTTCGACGCCAGCTTGTGCATGACCGAGACGTCGCGCGTCCAGATTCCGGCACCGAGGCCGTAGGCGGTATCGTTCGCGAGCCTGGCGACCTCATCGAGATCATCGAAACGCTGCGCCACCACCACCGGCCCAAAGATCTCCTCGCGCACCACGCTCATCGTGGGCTTGACGTCGACCAGGATGGTCGGGTTGACGTAGTAGCCGCTGGAGGAGGGCGAGTCGCCACCCACCGCCACCGACGCGCCGTCGCGCTTGCCCGCCTCGATGTATCCCATCACACGGTCGAACTGATCCTTGGACACCAGCGGACCCATGTGGCCCTGCGGGTCCAGCGAGGGACGCGGCCGCCAGAAACCCGCCGCCGCGGATATTCCCGCAATCACCTTGTCGAAGATCGAGCGATGGGCGAACAGGCGCGATCCGGCGATGCATACCTGCCCAGAGTTGAAGAAGATGGCCCCTGCGGCGCCCGCCGCGGCTTCCTCGACGTTGACGTCCGGCATGATGACCACCGGCGACTTGCCGCCCAGTTCGAGGGTCACACGCTTCAGAGTGTCCGTCGCATTGCGGTTGATGATCTTGCCGACCTCGGTCGAACCGGTGAACGCCACCTTGTTGATGTCCGGATGCTTCACCAGCCGGTCGCCGGCCGTGTGGCCGTTGCCCGTGACGACGTTGATCACGCCGGCGGGGAATCCCGCCTCGGCCACGAAGTCGGCAAGGCGCAGCGCCGTCAGGGATGTCTGCTCGGCGGGCTTGAGAATCAGTGTGCAGCCGGCCGCCAACGCGGGCGCGATCTTCAAGGTCGCCATCAGCAGCGGGAAGTTCCATGGCACGATCTGCGCGGCCACTCCAATCGGTTCGCGGGACACATACGAGAAAACGGTGCCGCGCGGCATCGCGAGCGGCTGCATGGTCTCGCCGCCGAGCTTGGAGGCCCACCCGGCCATGTACCTGAGCTGGTCGACCGCGCCCGGAACGTCCACCACCGTCGCCATGCCGACCGGCTTGCCGTTGTCGATGGCCTCGAGTTCGGCAAACTCCGCGGCGTGTGCTTCGATCAGGTCCGCGAGCTTGTTGATGATGCGCTCGCGCTTGCCCGGGGCCATGTCGGACCAGCGGCCGTCATCGAATGCCGCGCGAGCCGCCGCGACGGCACGATCCACGTCCGCATCCGACGCATCGACGATGCGCGCGATCTCCTTGCCGGTCGAGGGGTCCTCGACCGCCAGGGTCGCTCCATGGGTCGAGTTGACCCATTGGCCATTAATAAAGAGTGCCGGCTTGCGCGCCAACGACCGCTTGGCCGCCGGGGAATATTCCAGCTGGGCGAAAGAATCGGTACTCGAAGCGATCGGCTCTGGGCTGGCCATGTCGATGTCCTCCAACTCCAAAAGGGCGCACTGACGTGCAGACGGTTAAGCCCGGCTATTGTACGTGGAGCATACTAATTGGTCTGCGCAGGGTCAACGAAGACGGCAGCATGGCGGCGCACGTTGGCCAGGAAGCGGCTGAACAGGGATGTCGGCCGGAAGTTACGCCGCATCGCGAGCCCGATCGGATGGGCGGTGCCGGGTATGGGCGGTCCCAGAACGCGCAACTTGCCAACCTGGCGCTCGAACTCGACCTGCTTGGCCGAAATGAGCGCCGCGTAGTCGGATTGCAGCAACATCGCACGGATCGTCACCAGTGAGTTGCACTCGACGGCGCATTGCGCGGGGCCCGCACCTTGCGCGGCCATGAACTGCTCGAAGACTTGGCGGGCCGGCGTCGGCCGCGGCGGCAGCAGCCACGACAGCGAGCGCAGCTGCGCCGAGGTCGGCTTGCCGGACGGGCACGCCGCCGGAGCGGTCAGCGGATGCCGGGCTCGAACCACGATCGACAATGGATCCTCGAACAGGGCCTCCTGCGTGATGTCGCTACCCGGTCCCGGGAGCCGGAGCGCACCGAGCAGCGCATCGATCCGGCCGTCGCGCAAGGCGCTCAGCTGATTCTCGTAAGGTCCATCCATCACCTCGATTCGGGCGCGCGGAAACTCGCGCAGCGTCGCGGTCAATGCGGCCGGCAGCCACGTCGACCGCGGCATCGGCAGGGCACCGACCAGGATCCGTCCGTCCAGTTCCCCGCGCAGCTCGCGCACCTCCTCGAAGCCCATCCGCAACTCGCCGGCGTGCAGGTTCGCGGCGCGTGCCAGCGGCAGCGCCTCCCGCGACAGCTCGAGCGACGATCCCGCCCAGCGCCACAGCGATAGACCGACGCTCGCTTCCAGGCCGCGCATCGCCCGATGCACGCTCGGTTCGCTGATGCCGAGCGCACGTGCCGCGGAGGACATACCGCGCGTCTCGGCAAGGGCGCGCAGTGCCTTCAGCTGAACCGCGGTAACGGTCCGCTGCCACCGCATGGCCGCCGGCCCATCGCCGAGCAGCAAAGCTGCCGTGCCATCCACATGCTGCAAGGCCGCACGAATGCGGTGAGCCAACCGTTCGCCGACCGCCGTCGGCGTCATGCCGCGATTGCCGCGCATGAATAGCGGCACCTCGGCCCACCGCTCGAGTGCGGCGATGGCCGCCGACACGGCCGGCTGCGACATGTGCAGGCGCCCCGCCGCCCGCGCCGCGCTGCCGCAGTCGCATACCGCCACGAAGGCCCGCAGCCTGCGCAGATTCTCCATGGAGGCAGCTTATAGCAGAAGCTGATAGCAACGATCGCAGATTTGACTTCATTCGCGCGCCCTTTGCGCCTATACAGGGGAGATCTGGCAACGGAGGGAGACCGCTATGGCCGAGGCACCCATACCCGGGACCCATATCTTTGACGGGGCCGCGGCGCGCAAGGGATATGCACTCAACAAGATGTGCTACTCGTTCAACGATGCCCGCAACCGGGAGGCGTTCAAGGCCGACGAGGATGCGTACTGCGCGCGCTACGGACTGAACGCGGAGCAGAAGCGGGCGGTGAAGAATCGCAATGTGCTCGAGCTGATCGCCGCGGGGGGCAACGTCTACTATCTCGCGAAGTTTGCCGGCATCTTCGGACTCGGCGTCCAGGACCTGGGGGCGCAGCAGACCAACATGACCGTCAAGGAATTCAAGGACCGGCTGCAGTCGTACGGGCGGTACAGCGAGCCCGTCACCCGGAAGGAGCTTCCCCATGGCTGAGATCATCGGCCAGATATCGACTTCGCACGTGCCGGCGATCGGCGGCGCGATCGCCAAGCGCCTGCAGCAGGATCCGTACTGGAAACCGCTGTTCGACGGGTTTCCGCCGGTGCGGGAATGGCTGGCGCAGCAGCGCCCCGACGTCGCGGTGTTCGTGTACAACGATCACGGACTCAACTTCTTCCTCGACAAGATGCCGACCTTCGCGGTTGGCGCGGCGCCGGCCTACGCATCGGCCGACGAGGGTTGGGGCATACCGACCATCGAGCCGGTGCCCGGCGACCAGGACGTCTCGTGGGCCATCATCGAGGGCGCGGTAGCCGATGAACTCGACGTGACCACCTGCCAGGAGATGCTGATCGATCACGCGGTCACCGTGCCGCTGCAGCTGCTTTGGCCCGACCAGCGGCCGCCGGTGCGCATCGTGCCGATCTCGATCAACACGGTGCAGCACCCGGTGCCCTCGCCGGCGCGGTGCCTGAAATTCGGGCAGTCGATCGGCCGCGCCATTGCGCGCTGGCGCAGCGATGCGAAGGTCGTCATCGTCTCGACCGGCGGCCTATCGCACCAGCTCGACGGGGAGCGCGCGGGATTCATCAATCCGGAGTTCGACGCGCTCTGCCTCGACGCGCTGGTCAACGACCCGATGCGCCTGACGCAGTATACGGCGCGCGAGATCGTCGAACTGTCGGGCACGCAGGGGCTCGAGATCCTCAACTGGATCACCGGCCGCGGCATCCTGGGCGGCCGCGCGCACGAAGTGATGCGCAAGTACCACGTGCCGATCTCGAACACGGCCTCCGCGGTCCAGCTGCTCGCGCCGAACTAGGACCCTCCGCGCGCGACCGCCCGCCCGCGCCGCCCGTCAGGGGGCGCGGGCGGCGCGGCGTCCCTATATCATGGGCGCATGATTCCCGGTTGGGCTCCCAGATGCTGCACTATCGACCCCCGCTGCGCGACATACGCTTCCTGATCGAGGAATGGCTCGGCGCAGCCGAAGACTGGCGGCGGATGCCCGGGCTGGCTCACGTCGATGCGCCGCTGTTCAACGCAGTGCTGGAGGAGGGCGCCCGCTTCGCCGCCGATGTGCTCGCGCCGCTCAATGCGCCGGGCGATGCGGAAGCGTGCCGTTTCGATGCGGGCTCGGTCCAAACACCGCGCGGGTTTCGCGCAGCCTACGCGCGCTTCGTGGACGCCGGCTGGCCGGCCCTGTGCTGCGCTCGCGAACACGGCGGCCAGGGCCTTCCGCAGACCGCGAACGTCGTGCTCTACGAGATGTGCATTTCGGCGAACCATGCCTGGAGCATGTATCCCGCGATCGTGCACGGGGCCTATGAGTGCCTGGAGCGCTGCGCATCACCCGAGCTCAAGCGCGAGTACCTTGCACGGATCGTCAGCGGCGAGTGGCTCGCGACCATGTGCCTCACGGAGGCGGGGGCGGGCAGCGACCTGGGGCTGCTGCGATGCCGTGCCGAGCCCGCGGGCGACGGATCATTCCGTCTGTCGGGCACCAAGATATTCATATCGGGGGGCGCGCACGACCTCACGCCGAACATCGTGCATCTCGTGCTCGCACGGCTGCCGGATGCGCCCGCGGGGAGCCTGGGTATCTCCTTGTTCCTCGTGCCGGCCGTCGTTCCCGGCGAGCGCCCGGTCCGAAACGCGGTGCATTGCGACGGCATTGAGCACAAGATGGGATTGCGCGGCAGCGCCACCTGCACCATGCACTTCGACGGCGCGGCCGGCTGGCTGGTGGGCTTGCCGCATCAGGGCCTTAGAGCCATGTTCGTCATGATGAACGGCGCGCGATTGATGGTCGCGATTCAGGGAGTGGCGAATGCCGAGCTCGCCCACCAGAATGCGCTGCGCTACGCCGCGGGCAGGCGCCAAGGGCGCAGCCGTCGCGATCCCGGGTCATCGGCTGCCGAGCCGATCATCCGCCATGCGCCCGTGCGCCAGCTGCTGCTGGATCAGCGCGCGACGATCGAGGGTCAACGCGCCCTCGTGTACTGGGTTGCGCATCTCCTCGATGTGGAGCATTTCAGCGCGGACGTCAAGGAGCGGGACCGAGCCGGGCGCCTGGTGTCATTTCTGACGCCCATCTGCAAGGCGGCGTGCACCGAGCGCGGATTCTTGATCGCGAGTTCGGCGCTGCAGGTCTTCGGCGGATACGGCTACGTCCGGGAAACAGGCATCGAGCAGGTCGTGCGCGACGCGCGAGTCGCCATGATCTATGAGGGCACGAACGAGATTCAGGCGCTTGAACTGGTGCAGCGGAAGCTCCTGGGCGACGGTGGCCGGGCGCTCGAGCTGCTGCTGCGCGAGTTCGAGTCCGAGGCAGAGCGCTGCGCGGCCTCGGGAATCGACGACATTGCGGGGCGGCTGCGGGAGGTGCTGGCCAAGTTCGGCGCCGCGAGCCGGACGCTGCTTGACTACGGGGCGAAGGATCCTGAGTTTCCCGCGCGAGCCGCAGTCCCGTATCTCAACGCGGGCGCATTGGCCTGCGGCGCGTACGCGTGGGCGCGAAGCCTGCGCATCGCGTGGCCGCGGTGTGCCGATGAGCCGTTCTACGAGGCGAAGTGCACGACGGCCCGATGGTTCTTCGCGACGTTGTTGCCGGAGTTCGAGACGCGCCTGCGGGTGCTCGATGCGGCGGGCGCCGATACCCCCACCATCAGCGACCTCGGCGGCTGAGCGGCGGGTGGGACCGATTGAGCGGAGGGCCGGCCCGTGAGCCTGGAAGGGCCCCGCGGGTGGAGGGGGCGGAAATGCTGCAGGACAGCAACTCCTTCTTGGGACGCTGGGAGGCCGGCGGTCGGCGATTGCCCTCGCGATCAATCCAGACTGCACGGATGCGCCGGCTCGCAGCCGGCCGACGGCCTAGACTTAGGCGACGTAGCGACCCACGATGGGTGCAGGGGGGCAGTTCGATGAATGCGCAACCGAAGCCACGGTCGTTTCCACTGCCGAGTTCCATCCGGGTGATCCCGGGTACGGAGCGGGCCCAGGGCGCCTATCCGTATCACGTGCAGTTCACGCCGGATGACGACAAGAAGTTCTGGTTCTACAACTCGATGCACTTCCCCGAGCCCATGAGTGCGTTCGACATGGTCACGGCGGAGGCGGCGTATTGCGCGCTCGGCGCTGCGAATACGCGCGTGCACTGTCTGCCGACGACCCTCGGAATCGACCATCGCATCATCAACGGCCGGGTCTACATCGGGGGAAACGCCGTCACCGATCCCGCCGAGATTGCGCGCCGCACCGAGGAGTTTCAAAAGCGCGCCTTCTATTACTACGAGAACTGGGAGAGGCTGTACGCGCAATGGAAGCAGAAGATGCTGGCGCTGATCGAGGAGGCGCGGACGCTCCCGGATCCATCGCTGCCCGAACTCGAGCCGCTCGAGAACGTCCACGCCGGCCGCGGCGTCGCGTCGAATCACGACCTCCTCGTGACCTACCAGAAGACGCTCGAAGGCTACTTCCGGATGTGGCACCACCATTTCGAGTTCCTGCTGCTCGGCTATGGCGCGTACATGACGTTCTTCGCCTTCTGCAAGAAGGCGTTCCCGGAGATCACGGACCAGACCATCGCGCGCATGGTGGCCGGCTTCGACGCGGAGATCTTCCGTCCGGACGATGAGCTGCGGCGGCTCGCGCGCCTCGCCGTCGAACTCGACGTCGACAGCCATTTTCGCGACGGCGCCTCGGCCGACACGGTGCTCGCCACGCTGCGCGCGGCGGGAGATCCGGGCCTGCGCTGGATCGAGGAACTCGAGAAGGCGCGCGAGCCCTGGTTCAACGTCAATGTCGGCGACGGCTTCTACCACTACCATCGCAGCTGGAACGACGATCTGACCATGCCGTTTGCGGCCATCCCGAGCTACGCCAAGAGTGTGCGCGCCGGCGAGACGATCGAGCGGCAGGGGGGGCGCCTGCGCGACGAGCGCCGCGCGCTCATCGCGGATTACCGCGAGCTCCTCGAAGGCGACGCCGAACGCGCCGCGTACGACCAGATGATCGGGCTCGCGCACCGCGTGTTTCCCTACGTCGAGGGCCACAAGTTCTACTGCGAGCACTGGTACACGAACCTGTTCTTCAACAAGATCCGCCGCTTCGGCAGGCTGCTCAGCGAATCGGGCTTTTTTCCCGCGGCCGATGACGTATTTCACCTGACTCACTACGAACTCGAGTCCGCGATCATCGACCTGATGAACGCCTGGTCGACCGGATCGACTCCGCGCGGGGCCGCCTACTGGCCGCCGATCGTGGCCGACCGCAAGGCGGCAATCGCGACTTGGTCGCGACACGAGACGCCGCCCGCGCTCGGCGTGATTCCGGACGTGATCGACGATCCGGCGATCGTGATGCTGTGGGGCATCACTCGCGAGAGCCTGGACAACTGGCTGAACGCAGGCAGCGCGGAGCGCTCGAACGAGATCCGCGGTTTTGCCGCGTCCCCGGGTATCGTAGAGGGTACGGCCCGGGTCGTGAAGTCGGTCGAGGAAATCTCGCTGCTCAAGCCCGGCGACATCCTCGTCTGTCAGGTCACGAACCCGACGTGGGCGCCGGTGTTCCACCGCATCAGCGCCGCGGTGTCCGACATCGGCGGCTCGATGAGCCACGCCGCGATCGTGGCGCGCGAATACGGGCTGCCCGCGGTGGTGGGCACCGGCAACGCGACCTCGCGCATCCGCGATGGTGCGCGCATCCGCGTCGACGGTGCCCGCGGCGTCGTCACGATACTGGGCTGAGGTGCGGGAAACGGCGCGGATGACGACACCACCCTTCATACACTGGTTCGCCGACATCGGACTCGGCGACCGCGCCCAAGTGGGCGGCAAGGGAGGGAGTCTCGGTGAGCTTCTGCGCGCAGGGGTCGAGGTGCCGGCCGGCTTCGTGGTCGGCACCCACGCGTTCGAGGGCGTCATCGCGCACCTCGAGTCGCTGGCGCCATTTCGCTCGGTCGTGGAACGGCTGCCGGCCGACGATCTCGGCGAGGTGAGCGCGCTGTCCGCGGAGCTGCGCGCGCGCATCGAGAGTGTCGAATTGCCGCCGGGGCTGACGCGTGAAATTGAAGACGCCTACGCACGATTGGGCGAGCCTTTGCACGGAGCGGTAGTCGCGGTACGCTCCTCGGCCACGACCGAGGATTCGGCCGCGGCGAGTTTCGCGGGCCTGCAGGACACGTTCCTGTGGGTGACCTCGGCCGAGGAGGTGCTCGACAAGCTGCGGCGCTGCTGGGGGAGCCTCTACTCGGTCGAGTCGCTGAGTTACCGGCTTCGTCACCGCATGCCGGAGGCCGGCGTTGCGATGGCGGTGGTGATCCAGCGCATGGTCGATGCGCGCACGGCGGGCGTGATGTTCACGCGCAGCCCCACGACGGGCGATCGTTCGGTGATCACGATCGAGGCGTCATGGGGCCTCGGATCGGCGGTGGTGAGCGGCGGGGTGACCCCGGACCGCTGGGTCGTCGGGAAGATCACGGGCGAGGTGCAGTGCCGTGAGATCTCCGGAAAGACCATCGAGCATGTCCCGGCGGAGGGCGGCGGCGTGCTCGCGCGCGCCGTCGAGTCGGCGCGGCAATTCGAGGCCTCCTTGAGCGATGCGCAGCTTCAGGCCCTGCGCGGGCTCGGGCGGAAGATCGAGCGCCACTACAGGCAGCCGCAGGACATCGAGTGGGCGATCGAACACGGCACGGAGCGTGTGCTCCTGCTGCAAAGCCGGCCGGAGACCGTCTGGTCGGGCAAGGAGAAGGCGCCGGCCGCTCAGCCGGCCGAGAATCCGCTGCATCATCTGATGTCGGTGTTCGGAGGCCGGCCATGACATTGAGCGCTGCCGAAATCGCGGAAATCATGAGGCTCATCGACGAGTCGAGCTTCGACGAGCTCAACCTCGAGATGAACGGCGTCAAGTTGCAGATGCGCCGCTCGGGCCGCGGCCCGGGCGTGCCTGCGCCGGAGGCGGGGGCACAGGCTCTCGCGACCGAGGCGCATGCGCCATCACGCGCGCTGCAAGCGTCCTCGGCGCCGCCCGCGGCGGCCTCATCGGGCCCCGGCGGCCGCGACATCGCCGCGCCGCTGCTGGGCACGTTCTATCGAGCGCCCAAGCCGGGCGCCGCACCGTTCGTCGATCTGGGCGCCGAGGTCGAGGAGGACACGGTCGTCGGCATCATCGAGGTCATGAAGCTGATGAACACCGTGCGCGCCGGGCTGCGGGGCGTCATCACCGAGATCCTCGCGGCCGATGGCCAGCTGGTCGAATACGGCAGCGTGCTGATGCGCGTCGGGGACGGCGGCTGACCGATGCCGATCCGCCGGCTGTTCATCGCCAACCGCGGCGAGATCGCGATGCGAATCATCGGAACCTGCCGCGCGCTCGGGATCGAAACCGTCATCGGCGTGTCGGCGGCGGATCGGAATAGCCTGCCAGCCCGGGCCGCGGACCGCGCGCTTTGCATCGGGCCCGCCCATCCGGTCGGCAGTTATCTGAATGCCGAGGCCATCGTGCACGCGGCGAGCGGGTGTGGCGCGGACGCGCTGCATCCGGGCTACGGATTTCTCTCGGAGCGCCCGCGGCTTGCGGAGCTGTGCGCGGCGAAAGGCATCATCTTCGTCGGCCCCACACCGGGACAGCTCGCGGCGTTCGGCGACAAGCTGCGCGCGCGTGCGGCCGCCGAGGCGGCCGGCGTGCCGGTGGTTCCGGGCGCTGCAATTTCATCCGCGGAGGAGGCCCACGCCGTGGCGGAGCGGCTCGGCGTGCCCCTGCTCGTGAAGGCGGCCGGGGGCGGCGGCGGCCGGGGAATCAAGCGCCTCACGCGGCTCGAGGAGCTCGATGCGCTTTTGCAGCTCGCCTCCGCCGAGGCGGGGGCCGCCTTTGGCGATGCGCGCGTGTATCTCGAACGCTTCGTGGCCCGCGGGCGCCACGTCGAGGTCCAGATACTGGGCGATGGGCGCGGCAACGTGCTGCATCTCGGCGAGCGCGACTGCTCCGTGCAGCGCCGCTACCAGAAGCTGATCGAGGAGACACCCGCACCGGGACTACCGGACCGGGTGCGCGGCGCCCTGCTCGAGGCGGCGGTGCGGCTCGCGGCGAGCGTCCGCTACCGCGGCGCGGGCACCGTCGAATTCATCTACGACGTGCCGCGCGGGGAGTTCTACTTCCTCGAGGTCAACGCCCGGCTGCAGGTCGAGCATGGCGTAACCGAAGCGGTGACCGGCATCGATCTGGTCGCCGAGCAGCTCGCGATCGCCGCGGGCGAAGGATTGCGTTTCACCCAGGCGGGAATCATCAATCGCGGCTGTGCCATCGAGTGCCGGATCAACGCGGAGGATCCCGCGGCCGACTTTCGGCCGAGTCCGGGCCGCATCACTCGGGCACAATGGCCGCAGGGCGAGGGCGTGCGCATCGACACCCACATCGGCACGGGCGCGGATGTGCCGCCGTTCTACGACTCGCTGCTCGGTAAGCTGATCGTCCATGGCCCCGACCGTGAGACCGCGCTGCGCCGCCTCCACGGCGCGCTCGCCGGGACCCGGATCGAGGGTGTGGCGAGCAACATCGGTTTCCAGCGCGACGTGACCGACGATGCGGAGTTTCGCGCCGGCGGCGTCACGACGGATTTCGTGGCGCGCTTCCTCGAACGCCGGCCGCCCTGCGCCAGCGCCGAGAGGGGGGCCCATGGCTGAGATCCAGATCGTCGAGACCTCCCTGCGCGACGGCAACCAATGCCTGTGGGGCGCGCTCGGCATCGATACGCCGCGCACGCTCACGATCGCGCCCGTGATGGATCGCGTGGGCTTTCGGGCAATTGATTTCACCACATCGACGCACATGGGCGTCGCGGTCCGCTACAAGCGCGAGGACCCTTGGGAGCGGATCCGCCTGACGGCCGATGCGGTGCGCCGCACGCCGCTGCAGTTCATGTCGACCGGATTCCGCTTCATTTCATGGGAGACCGCGAGCCCGGAGTTCATGAGCCTCGTGTTTCGTGTGCTCGCGCGCAGCGGCATCCGCCGGTTCTGCCTCGCCGACCCCATGAACGACGCCGACAGCAATCTCGCCTGCGCGCGCATGGTCAAGGACGTTGGCGGCGAGTCCGTCATCGTCGCACTGGTTTACACGATGAGCCCGATCCACGATGATGCGTACTTCGTCGAGCGCGCACGGCGGCTTGCGTCGAGCCCCGACGTCGATGCGCTCTACATCAAGGATCCGGGCGGCCTGCTGACGCCGGCCAGCGCGCGCGCGCTGATCCCCCAGATCCAGGCGGTGCTGGGGGGCAAACCCCTCGAGCTGCATTCGCATTGCACCATCGGTCTCGCCGAGCATACCTACATGGACGCCGCCGCCTGCGGCATCACGGCGCTGCAGTGCGCCTCGGGGGCGGCGGCGGACGGGACCTCGAATCCGCACTCGGGCCGCGCCGTTCGCAACCTTCGCGCCCTCGGACACACGGTACCGCTCGATGACGAGGCGCTGCTGGAAGTCAATGAATACTTTTCGATGCTGGCGCGCACTGAGGGGCTGCCCGCCGGCACGCCGCAACCGTTCGACGCCCGATACCTGCGCCACCAGCTTCCCGGCGGCATGGTCGGCACGACCCGCCGGCAACTGGCCGAGGCGCGGCTATCCCACCTCGAGGACGCCGTGATCGAGGAGCTGGGCCGCGTGCGCGAAGAGCTCGGCTGGCCCATCGTCATGACGCCATTCGCCCAGGTCCTGATGACGCTCGCGGTGATGAACGTGGTCCAAGGCGAGCGGTACAAGGTGATTCCGGATGAAGCGATCCGCTACGCGATCGGCCGCTTCGGCCGGCCCACGGTGCCGATCGACCCGCAGGTGCTCGACCGCATCGAGTCGAATCCGCGCACGCGCGAGCTGCGGGCGGAGCCTGGCATGGAAAGCATCGTTGAACTGCGCCGGCGGATTGGCGCGGGCCTGTCGGACGAGGAGTTCCTCCTCCGGGCTACGATGCCGGGGGCTCAAGTGGATGCCATGATCGCCGCCGGGCCGGCGGCTCGCAGGTACGAACCGTCGAGCGAGGGTGTGATGAACTTGATCCGGCAACTCGCGACCCGGCGCGACCTCGATTACTTTCGCCTCGATGGACGGGGGCTCAAGCTCGAGCTGCGCCGTCACGGAGCGGAGCCGCTGGCGGCGCCATGAAGCGACGCGCGTCCCGTCCACCACGGTCACCCCGCATCACCGGCCTGGTGTTCGACCTCGATGGCACGCTGATCCTGAGCGACCGAGCGCTCGGCCGTTACGAGGTGCTGCCCGGGGCTGCCGAAATCCTCACGCAGCTCGCGCAAAGCGGGATTCCCTACGCGGTGTTCACGAATGGCAGCGCCTATCCGCCGGCCGCCCAGGCGGCGAAGCTCAGGGCCCATGGGTTGCCGGTCGGAGATGAGCAGATGCTGACGCCCTCGAGCGTGGCGGCGCACCTGATGCGGCGCCGGAAGGTGCGGCGCGCGCTCGTGCTCGGTACGCCGGGCACCGGGCAGGCGCTGCGCGACGCAGGCATCGAGGTGGTGCATCCCAACGAGCAGCACGAGGCGGCCGGCATCGACGCGGTGTACGTCGGCTGGTACCCGGATTGCACGATGCGCTGCATCGAGGCCGCCTGCCTCGCGATCTGGGCGGGAGCCCGGCTCTATGCCGCGTCCGATGTGCCGTTCTTCGCGACCAAGCAGGGCAGGACGATGGGCTACTCGTGCGCGATCATCGGCGCCATCCGCCACATGACGCGCGCGCCGATGACGCTCACGGGCAAGCCGTCGCGCGAAGCGATGCGCTTTGCGATCCGGCGGCTCGGCCGGCCCCTGCACGAGATCGCGGTGGTGGGCGATGACCCCGAGGTCGACATCGGCATGGCGCGCCGCGCCGGCGCTCATGCGTTCGCGGTGCTGAGCGGCGTGACCACGGTCAAGGACTGGCGAGCCGAGAGGGGTCATCGGCGGCCGCATCGCGTGCTGGGAGGCCTCGAAGACTTAGAGTTGCTGGTGACTGCCCCCGGCTGACGGGGCGGTGGCGGCGATCGGCCCTGCACGCGATCAAGCTGCGCGAGCCGGCGTGGAGGCCGCTTCCCTGTGGGTCGATTCGCCGTGCCCACTGAATCGAGCCCCCTGGGGATCGGTAGGGCCCGATACGAGAAAAGAGGAGGCTATGGTGCGTGCAGCAGTCTTTCACGGACCGCGGGATCTGCGTGTGGAATCGGTGCCGGAGCCCGATCCAGGGCCCGGCGACGTCAAGCTCCGCGTGCGCTTCAACGGCATCTGCGGCAGCGACCTGCACGAATACTACGACGGGCCGCTCACGACGCGCAACACACCGCATCCGCTGACGGGCGTCAAGAACCCCGTGATCATGGGACACGAGCTGTGCGGCGAGGTCGTCGCGCTGGGGGCGGGAGTCGAGGATCTCGCCATCGGTGATCTGGTCGCGGTCGAGCCGCTCGAGACCTGCGGGCGCTGCCTGTACTGCGGTCTCGGTCAGTATAATCACTGTCCGCTGGTCGCGCTGCACGGCTACAACCGCGCCGGCGGCGGCCTCGCCGAGTTCACCGTCGTTCGGCGCCGCATGGCGCACCGGCTGCCGCCCGGCGTGACCGCGATGCAGGGTGCGCTCATCGAGCCGCTCGGCATTGCGTGGCATACGGCGAATCGCTGCGCGGTCGAGCCAGGCCAGACGGTTGCAATCCATGGGGCCGGCCCCATCGGGATCGGCGTCTTTCTGATCCTGCGCCGCCGCGGCGTCGAGACGATCATCATCGACCCGTCGCCGGAGCGCCGCGCGGCGCTGGCGCGCCTGGGCGCCAAGTCATTGATCGACCCGGCGGCTTGCGATCCGGTCGAGGCCGTGCGCGACCTGACGGGCGGCCGTGGCGCACACGCATCCGTCGATGCGGCCGGGGTGCCGAAGGCGTTCCACGCGATGCTGCACGGTACGCGCGTCGACGGCACGGCGGTCGTGGTTGCAATTCATCACGAGCCGGTGGTGATTCCGCCCTTTGACCTGCTGATGCCGGAGGTGCGGCTCACCGGAGTTGCGATGTCGGTGAACGCGTTCCCGAGCGTGATCGCCGAAATGGCGCGCGGCAGTTATCCCCTCGACGGCTGGGTCGAGACCATCCCGCTCGAAGGAGTGCTGGAGCGCGGTTTCGAGCGGCTGCGCCGGCAGGAGGGGATGAAGATCCTGGTCGACATCGGCTAGGCGGCATTTATCCGAAGCAGAGAACAGCAATGAAAATTGACCGGTTGTTCAAGGTCGAGGGCTATGGCGCCGTCGTCACCGGAGGCGCGAGCGGTCTCGGGCTCGCCTTTGCCGAGGCGCTTGCCGAGAATGGCGCGAACGTGACGCTCCTCGACGTGGATGCGCGCCGCGTCGAGGAGGAGACCGCGAGATTGCGCGGATCGGGCTTTAGCGCACGCGGCGAAGTCGTCGACGTCCGCGATCATGGGCGGCTCGACCAGGCGATCGACACCGCTGCCACGGCACACGGCCGGCTCGACGTGGTGTTCGCGAACGCCGGCGTCGACTCCGGGCCGGGGTTTGTCGGCAACTGGGCCGGCGCGCAGCGCCCGCGCAATCCCGAGGGCGCGCTCGAAGCCTACACCGACGAGCGCTGGAGCCGCGTGATCGACATCAACTTGAACGGCATCTTTGCGACTCTGCGCAGCGCGGCGCGGATCATGAAGCCGCAGCGCTCCGGGCGGCTGATCGTCACCTCCTCGGTCGCATCGTACCAGTGCGAACCGGCGATCGGCTCCGCGTACATGGCCGCCAAGGCGGGCGTCACGCACCTCATGCGGTGCGTGGCGCAGGAACTCGCCGCCTTCAACATCACCTGCAACGCGATAGCGCCGGGCTTCTTCATCACCAACATCGGCGGCGGCCACGCGCAGAACCCCGCGGTGCAGGAGGCCATGGCCAAGGTCATTCCCATGCATCGTGTCGGATTTCCCGACGACATCAAAGGACTCGCGCTGTTCCTTGCGTCCCCCGCATCGGCCTATCTCACGGGCCAGCAGATCTCGATCGACGGCGGCTGGACGCTCGGCGCCCCTGATTAGGCAGACGCGAGCCGGCCTCGCGGGCCTGGGTCAGTTACACCCGCGCTGCGCGGGTTGTATGCCGGCGCCATGGCCGTTCAAGCACGCTCTTGGGCGGCGTTTTGTCCGGCGATGCGACCGAACGCCAGTATCTCCGCAATATTGCCTCCGCCGGCGGGATAGCGCTGGCCGTAGATGGAGCCCAACTCGCCAACTTTGTAAAGGCGCGGAATGGGATTTCCGCAAACATCGAGCACTCTGCCCTGAGGGTCGAATCTGGGGCCGCCCTGGGTGTTGGGACCACACGGCCACACTTCGGTGGCATAAAAGGGTCCCTTCACGATGGGCGCGAGGACCTGACGGCCAAATTCCGGATCTTTGTGCTGCTGGGCATTCTGATTGAAGGTGGCGACAGTATTGGCCAGAACCCCCGACTCCATCTTGATGCTGCTCAGGTAATCCACGAATTCGTTCGGGCCCTGCCGCGCACGGATCAACTGCGCCAGATCTTCGATCGTATCGGCCTTCATGATCCAACCCTGCTCGATCTCCTTGCACTGATCCGTGCTCCAGTAATAACCATACTTCGCTGTTTTCGCGCCGACGATGTCTCCGGCCATGCCAGTATTGCGTGAAAGCGGCGCTCCCATTGTGCGCACCTGCTCGTCAAACACGAGGTAGGAGGGGATCCGCGGATACACACCCTTGAGCGGATCGAAAAAGATCAGATAGGCATAAGATGAATGCCCATTGTAACTCTCATCGAAGTAGCGCCTCCCGTATTGATCCACCATCATATAGCTCGGCCTGGTGATGGGGCCGAGGCTCATGCCGACTGGGAAATTCTTGTAGAAAAAGCCGCAATGCTGCGATGACCAGTTCATGTGCCAGAGGCCGGCGCCGGCTGCCATGGCCATCAGCAGCCCGTCGCCCGTGTTGCTGTCCGTGCCGTAGAAGTGGCGCGGATTGCCGTAGAATGCGTTCAGCTTGAGTTGATCATTGAACTCGAAGCCGCCCGACGCCAGGATCGTGGCCCGACGCCCTCTGATGTTGATCGCCTTACCGTCACATTCGGCGACCACGCCGAGAATTTCCCGGCCATCACCCTGAACGAGCCGTTTGCCGGGGCTGGAGTACGCAACCCGAATGCGCTTCCGCGCCTTGACGCATTTGTCCATGATCTCAAACATCTTGGCGCCCATGCCGGACTGCAAAACCCAGCTGCTGATGCCGTCGGCCCCGGGCAGATCGTGGAATTCCGCACCTCCAATCCGGACCATGTCCGAGGGCTCGCCGACACTGTCGGCCAGCTTTTTAAGGTAGTCCTTGTTGGTCGATGTCTGCGCCGCCCAGAGCCGGCACATGATGTCATCGACGGTGTCGCCGATGCAGGCCCTGACGTATTGGAAAGCCTTCTCCACGTCCGTAGGGCTGATGAATATGCCACCGGACACGTTGGTGTTGCAGACGTGGCGATCGGCAGGATTTTTCTCCAAGACGATAACGTCGGCGCCAGCGTCCGCGGCCTCAATGGCCGCGATGGCTCCGCCGCCGCCATAGCCGAGCACGACCACGTCGGCTTCCTGATCCCATTTGCTCGGCGGCGCGGCGATGGCCTGTGCGACATTCGGTCCCGCCATCGACAAGGTCGCCGCGCCCATGCCAATGGCATCAAGCTTATCGGGCATTTCAGATGCTCCTCATCCCACCGCTGCCGCGATCTTTGTGCTCACAACTGAATCACCGCGATAAACTAGCGTGATTGCCGTTACCTTGCCCACACCGCACCCAAAGGATACACGCCCATGCCCACACTTCAGGATATCACCGCTCAAATTCGAGTTGCCGTTGGCACCGACGCGGGTCTCGGCAAGAGTTTGAAGCTGAACCTTAAGGAGGATGGCGTCGTCTTCATCGACGGTGGCGCCGTCACCAATGAGGACAAGCCCGCCGATTTGACGATCACCATCTCATGGGACAATCTGCTCGCCCTGGGCGCGGGCCGGCTCCAGCCCGCGTTCGCCATGATGGTCGGTAAGATGCAGTGCTCCGACCTGAGTCTGCTCATGGCGCTGGAGGATCCGTTGACCGCCCTGCTCGCCAAGCTTGCATAGGTCGATTTTGCGCATCACGGCGAAGGCGGCGGGGTGGCACTAGCTGCCCTGAGGAAGCATATGTGCAATCCCCTTGTGGCAATCAATGCAAGTGGTTCCGTCCTTGGCCATTGACTTGTGCTCATTGGCTGCCGCGGCGGGTTGTTTGCCGAATGCCATGGCAGCAGGCGCATGGCAGCTGCGGCACTCCGCGGAATCGTTCGCTTTGAGTTCCCTCCAGACGCCTTGAGCCATCGAGAGTCGATGGGCCGCGTATTTGGCGGGAGTGTTGAGCTTAAGCGTCATGTGTCCCCACACGTCCGTGGCTCCGGATTCGAGGTGTTGCAGCAAACCCGCCACGAACGTCGGTGGAATGTGGCAGTCCGCGCAGGTGTCTTGAATCCCGAACCTATTTGAATAATGCGCACTTTGCCTGTACTCCTGAAATGGCGCGGCCATCTCATGGCAGGACGTGCAGAAGTCTTCGGTCGAGGTGTAGTGCAGACCACCCAATGTAACGCCGGCGAATCCGATGCCAAGGACGAATGCCAGCAACCCTGCGGCCGGTATGCCCAGCAAGAACCAATGCCGTGGGCGTCGCCAAAGCCACGCGGCAATGCCGCGGCGATCTGGTGGCGGTGAATTCACGTTGAGCCTCCCGATACGCTCTTGAGCAATCCTTTGACTGAACCGGCGGCGCCGGCGTGGCAAGTGGAAGCCGGCTCACAAGCCAGCGATTTTGCTTCAATCTTGCAGCGACTCACTGTGCGGGAGCGTACAGACGAAGCTTCAGTCCTTTAGTTAAGTTGAACCGTTAGCGTCGTCAACTGCGAAAAACCCATGACATTCGATCCAAAGAAGACTCACGCGGGGCTCATCGGTGTTGTCACCGCGCTCGCGGCGGCAAGTGCGGCATGTTTTCTGATTTCCAGGTCAGCGACGGCAACGCCGCAATTTGGTGCGGCTACCGGGCAGCCCTGCGCGGCGTGTCACGTACGGCCCGATGGGGGAACGGAACTCACCGAATTCGGCAAGAAATTCCAGGCGAATGGCAACAAGCTGCCGAAACCGTGAGTTAGGCGCACTGGGTGAAACGCAAGCTCGGGCCAACCTCTCTCATAAAAACAGGATGCGTTGATGAATGACTCGAACCTCAAGGGCTCGATGACCCGTCGGGATATTGTCGCCGGAACCCTCGGCCTCAGCGTACTGACTTGCGGTGTGGGCACCGTGTCCGCCGCGAGCGGATCTTCAGCCACCGGTACATGGGATTTGGAGGCGGATGTGGTGGTCATCGGGACGGGAGCCCTCGGATTGCCGGCAGCCATCATTGCGAAGGAGGCCGGATCATCGGTCATCATGGTGGAGGTCGAAAAACACGCTGGCGGCCATGCCATGGTAAGCGGCGGCACCATACCGCTTGGCGGCGGAACCAGTGCTCAAAAGAAGTACGGGATCGTGGATTCACCTGATTTACTGTTCCGGGACCTCACTGACTGGTCGGTAGTCGAACCGAATGGCTCTGCGGATTTTCGCTACAACGACCGGGAAATCGTTCGTGCATTTGCCGATAACGCAGCGCGGACTTACGAGTGGCTAGCCGCTCACGGAGTGGCTTTCATGGACATCGCGCCAGGGGACTTTGATGGAGTTTCCTGCGGCAATTCGGCGCCGCGCTCGAACTATGCCGCCGCCATGGATTGGCCGAGCGCGTATACGGGGAAACCGCTGGAGGCACGGTATCAGAAGGTTACGGCAACCGGCGCCGGAGTCGTCTGCCCGTTGCTCGCTGTTGCGGAGAAAATCGGAGTCAAGATTTTGCTCGAACACCGAATGAGTTCGATCGTTCGGGAGAGCCCGCACTCGGGGCGTGTCCTTGGCATCGTGGCGGACAACAACGGCAAGACGCGGCGGATTCGCGCACATAAGGCGGTTATCATCGGCACCGGCGGCTCGACCGGGAATGTCAATTTTCGCCGCATGTTTGATCCCCGCCTTACCGAGGAATACTGTGGTCTCGGTGGTATGCCATGGTCCAATCAGGATGCCAGTGGCGAATTGGCGGCGATGGCCATCGGCGCATCGCTGTGGGGGCTCTGCAATCAGACCGGTGAATTCGGGTCGGTGTTGAGCAAACCTGAGTTCATTGGCTGTCAATACGGATACCTACCCTTCAGCATGCAAATGTTGAGTTGGATGCCCGGTAGCCCGGTATTCGACAAGGCCCGCGCGACGGGACTACGGGTGGCGGACTGGCAGGATCTTATCTTGGTAAATATGCAGGGAAGCCGTTTCTACGACGAAACCCAAGGCGGCTTTACCGCCAATAACTTCGGATCCGTCAAGCCCTACGTTCAAGGAAGTTACCTTAACGCCAAGAACATCAAATACAATCCGAGCAACTTTCTCAACGCCGCGCTCGCCGGCTTCAGCGACGGATACAACGGCGGAGGCCCCATCTGGGCGATCTTCGACGCCGATGCCGTTGCGCGCGAGAGCTGGGATCCGAGACCGCCCAGCGTCGATTTCAAGGAGGGCTTTTTCTTTACCGCCAACACGCTGGCGGAGCTTGCCGGCGTGATCAAGATGCGGCATCAGCGGATCCCTATGGAGGCTGCCAAGCTGGAAGAGAGTGTCAAGAGATATAATTCTTTTGTCGAGTCGGGCGTGGATTCTGACTTCGGCAAAGCAAAGCCGCTCTATAAGATTGCGAAGGCGCCGTTTTACGCGGCGTGGGCGACACCCAACGTGCACGATACGCGCGCGGGCTTGAGAATCAACGGGAAATGCGAGGTGCTCGATATGAGCGGCGCCGTCATCCCTGGTCTTTTTTGCGGCGGCGAGTCTGCGGGGGGCTTCAGCCAACATGGGTTGGCCCGCGCAACTTGCCAGGGTTACATTGCCGGGACCAACTGCGTACTCGCGAACAGCGGATAGCGAGGAAATCCCCGGGGGTACGCCAAGGATCGATAATTGGCGGTTTGGTCAGGAATTGCCGACGTCGACAAACGCCACTGGTCAAAGACCGAATGGATAGGTATCGGGAAGGCCCTTGAGCTCCTCGGTTCGCAGCGGGGTCACGGCCTTGGTTTCGTCGAACCAAATGTATTCGTCGAACTGGCGCGGCAGCACCGCCTCAAAATAGTGGCTTTGAAGTTCGGTCTCCGGCCGGTAGATCACGCCGATCGCCCGTTCGAGTCTCGGCTGCAACAATCCCCCCAAGGGCGTCGTCGAACCCAACCCCCGCAGCGGCAGCAGGAAGCGCTGATTGCCGGTTTCATGGCATAGCCGCTCGTAGCTTCCCGCCAGGCCTGGACGCACAGTCTTGACCTGCATGGGCTCGTCCCAGTTCGAGGCAGCGGCGACCGTGCCGCTATTCGTCCCGAAGCCGATGGAATAGCTCAGATCGCCGAATTCCTGCCGGCAGAGGTGGCCAATATTGTATTCGTCGCGAGTCGACATCTCAGTGGCGCCGGAATCACCCACATGCGAATTGTGCGCCCAGATGATTCCCTTGGCTTGCGACCCGTGAAAAGTCAGTACATTCCTCAGCGTCTCGAACATATGACTGTCGCGCAGATTCCACGAGGAGCGGGATCCGTAATACATGGTCCGGTAATAGCGTTCCGCATTGGCGACCAGGCGGGCGTTTTGCACCGCGTCTAAAAACCGCTCGCCATCGTGTTCGGCATAGGCCCGGCGCTTTTGCAGCAGATCCGTCAGCATGGAGGTGACGTCGCCCTCGCAGGTCTGATACTGACCGCTCAGAGTCGCCTGGCCGTACACCGCGGGGTCCGACTGCCACGGAGTCAGGCATCCGTAGCGGCGCCGCGCCACCTCGGCGGCCTTCGGATCGACCCTGTCGAGGTAATCCAGGACTGAGCGAATCGAGTGATACATGCTATAGAGATCGAGACCGTGGAATGCGACTCGATCGCTCGGCTCGACTCGCGAATTGCGGTCATGCAGCCAATCCACAAACTCGCGCACCTCCTGATTGCGCCACATCCATTTCGGAAACCGGGCGAATGCCGTCCACTCGGAAGGCGGCACCTTGCGGTGCCGGACATAGTGGTCGATCCGGGCCGCATCCGGCCAGTCACCCTCGATGGCAACAAAGGAAAAGCCCTTCTTCTCGATCAGCTCGCGCGAGATCCGCTCGCGCATACGGTAGAACTCAGATGTCCCATGAGTTGCTTCGCCGATAAGCACCACTCGCGCGTCGCCGATTCTTCGCAGCAATGGCTCGAGATTCACGGAGTCAATCGACGTGAATTTCTCGCATGATCGCGTGATCGCATCCGCCAGCGTGCCATCTGGCGTCTTTTCGGTGCGCCTTCGCGGCTCGGTCCAGCCTTCCGCTCCCACCAAGGGAACGAAACGTACATCCGCGAGTTCCGTCGTGGTGTATTCATGTTCGGCGACGCGGGTCACGCGCACCAATTCCTGAAGTCGCCGAAGGGTTCCCACCGGAATCACCAGACGACCACCGAGTTTGAGTTGCGCCTTCAGCGATTCTGGGACCTGAGGTCCGCCTGCCGCCACGATGATCGCATCATAGGGCGCGTGATCGGGCCAGCCAAGCGTTCCGTCGCCGTGCAGCACGTGGACATTGTGGTACCCGAGGTGCGAGAGTGTCGCCGCTGATTTTTCCGCGAGCTGCCCGATACGCTCGACCGTGTAAACATCTTTCGCGATTTTCGCCAACACGGCGGCCGCGTAGCCCGACCCCGTGCCGATCTCGAGCACTTTCTCGCCGCCTTCGAGGCCCAGCGCCTCGGTCATCATGGCGACGATATACGGCTGGGAGATCGTTTGCCCCTCGGCGATGGGAAGTGGGGCATCCTCATAGGAGAATTCCCACATATCCTCCGGCAGGAACTCTTCCCGGGGCACGCTGCGCATGGCCTCAAGCACCAACGCCGATCGTACGCCACGGTGCGAGATTTGCCGCTCGACCATTTCCGCGCGAAGTTTCTGAAAGTCCATCTTATTCGGCCGGGGCATCGAAATTGCTTCCCATCGCTAAAGAGGCGGCCGCAATCGGCCGGAGTCGATCAGTGAGAAATGCCAGCAAGGTCGTCCTCGATCCCGATCCGGACGAGAGAGATCGCGCGTTGAGAATTCGGACTTACGCTCGACCAGTCGCCAACAGTCCCGGTAGGCATGACGGTCCCTCACCTGCTCCTTGTTGAAGGATGTCGGAAACGCGACCGCGGCAACATCCGAGCTTCCACGCAGCATCTAGGGGTGTCCCGAATCCGGCGGAACCGTTGTGGCGCATCCCTTACGTACATTGCTGCACGGGGGTGGCATCCCGGCTGTTAGTCGGGCACGAACATGCGCACCGCGGCCGCGCCCATGACCAGCGTTGCGATCCAGCTGAGGATGACAATCGGCCGGCTCGCGACGTAGGTGCCCATCACCGCTTTCTTTGACACCAGCAAGATGATCACCGCCATCCGAGGGACGGCCACCACCCCATTGATGACCGCGCTCCAAAACAGGGCCTTCATCGGGGTGACGGGCAGGTATTGAATGCCCAGGCCCGCAAGGACCGGCACGCCGATCAGGCCGACGCCGAGAATCCCCAAGGCAAAGAGTATGTACGCGAACTCCCCCGCCAGCGGCCGGAGCGCGCTTGCAGCCTGTGCCGCCGTCTCAATGTCGGTGATTCCCGCGACGTGCAATGTCACGGCCGTCGCCAAGATGATGAAGTAGGCGGTAAGATCAGAGTAGAGCATGCCGCTCCAGGTATCCCAGCGAATGCGCCGCAGCTCCCCGGTGCCCGCAGGCGCATCCTGCAGCAGCGGCCGCGCGCCCGCGCCAGCGCGCATATCCTCGGCCTCCTCGGACGCCTGCCAGAAAAATCGATACGGGCTGATGGTCGTTCCAAAGACGCCGACCACCACGGCCGCCGCGGTGGCATCGGGCGTGAAATCAGGCCACACGGTGCGCAGCATCACGTCACCCCAGGGCACATGAACCGTAAACAGCACGGCCGCGTACGCCAGCAGTGAAAGCGTCAACCACTTCAAGAAGCGCACACCCCATGGCAGCCACGTCGGCGGCAATGTTGAGAGTGTTGGCAACCAGCAGCAGCAGCACGACCGACTGGATTATCACGGGCGGAAACGCCTCCTTGATGTTGGCGGCGAGTCCCCTGCCTGTGACCCGGCCAATCGACGCGCAGATGTATTGGATCGCGGCCATCAGCGGGAATGCCAGGGGCATGGTCCACAACATGTTAAGCGCGAATTGCGCGCCCGCCTGAGAGTAGGTGGCGATGCCGCTGGGATCGTCGTCGGCTACGCCCGTGATGGGTCCGGGTCCAACCCTGGCAAGCGGGTGCTTCTTCAGGCGGGCCCAGGCCCTGCCAAATGCGCTGTCGGGCATCCGCTTCAGCGCAGGTGCCCTTCGGTTGCGTGGCGGCGCATCATGCGATGGCTGTTGAGGTAAAACGATTATCCCCTGGCGGCAGGTTCAACACCGTTTGTACCCCACTGTACTCAATAGCGTCGCCAATGCCAGCACCTTGTTCGAAGTCAACGTCAGCGACGCGTGCCCAATAGATCCGCAATTTCACGCAGGAGCAGGTTGATATCCACCGGTTTGGGCAAAATCCGGTCTGCAACCAACATGGCCTTTTTGACGTGTCTTTCGGCAATGTCACCGGTGAGCATGATCGTAGGAGGCTTAAATGGCAGGTGGGCTGTGATTTCGGCAACGATCTCGTCGCCGGTGAACCCCATCGGTAGCTGAAAATCGCTCAATATCAGATCCGGCCGCAGGCCGTGGATTTCAATTTGCTGCAGAGCTTCGTCGCGCGACGCCGCTCCGATAACCTCATATCCCTCGAGGCGCAACAGCATCGCCATGGATCGCGAAATGCCTGGATCGTCCTCGATGTGCAGCACCTTGATGACGCCGGCCGGCGCGGTCGGCATCAATGAGGTCGGCGGCACCAATTTCGTGGGCAATTCGCTCGCCACCCCGCGCGCGAGCTGCACCGTAAAGGTGGACCCGTTGCCAACGCGCGAATCAATGGTTACCGAGTGATCGAGGAGCCGGCAGATGGTTTGCACGATCGAAAGTCCGAGCCCGACGCCTTGGCTCTGATCCCGGTTCGGGTTATCAATCTGATAGAAGGCCTCGAAAAGTCGCTGCAGGTGCTCAGGGGGGATGCCCGGTCCGCTGTCGACGATGTCGATGAATAGCTGCGGGCCGTCGGCGCGAACTCGTAGCTGAATAGCCCCTTGTTTGGTGTACTTGATCGCATTGCCGAGCAAATTGCGCAGAATCACCGGCAAGAGCATCGGGTCGCTGCGCGCGAACTCGCGGGAGTCCTCAACTTCCAAGGCAAGCGACTTCGTTGACGCCGCATAGGCAAATTCCGAGCGTAGCAGCGGAAGAATCTCCTGCAACGGAAAATCACGAATTATCGGTTGGATGGCTCCCTTCTCTAGTCGATTGATGTCGACCAGGGAGGACAGCATGTGATCCATACTATGCACCGCTTCCTCAAGCAGCGCGAGATGCGGAGCGTATTCGGTATCTTTGAAGGCCCGCGCCAACACTGACTGCAGACTCCAGATAGTCTGCAGGGGTTGGCGCAGATCATGGCTGGCAGCGGCGAGGAATCGCGATTTCACTTCATTGGCGCGAATTGCCGAATCCCGCGCCTGGGTGAGGGCGTCCTCCAATCGCTGACGATCCGTCATGTCGCGAACGATTGCGATCGTGGCCGGTGAGCTGGTGCGGTCATTATGATTGAGCAGCACATCGATCGGAAATTCCGTGCCATCTCGGCGACGACCCAGCAAGGCGAGGTCGGCACCCATGGCGCGCAGTTTCGGGGCACGCGCGTATTCGCTGCGATGCCGCATATGCCGTTCCCTCACGGGCGGAGGCACGAGTATGTCGATCGATTGATTGAGGAGCTCGCTGCGCTCATAGCCGAACATGCGAGTCGCTTGGGAGTTCAAGTAGAGGATCTGCCCGCCGCTCGCCATCCCACCGACAATGAACACCGCGTCGGGGATGTTCTCCAAGACGTCAGCCCAGGCTTGCAGCAATGAGGGATCAATTGAGATACGCGGCTGACTTTGGTCGGAAATCGAATCCATGGCGCTGCCTTAAAGTTTTCGTGAATCGCGCCTATCAGCCCCTTGAACGCAGCATTTTGCAATGTACCTCCGCAGCGGGTAAGTCAATGAATTCACAGGTCTTATGAATTTGGATTGACGCTAGCCGCTACGGGTAATTGGCTATGGTAACGGAATACAGACCTTGTAGTCTGGTTAAAGATTTAAGACAAGAGCGAGCTTCCCAGTGACTGGCACCGCAGGATTGATTTTGCATGTCGATGACGAGAGGCTAGTGCGCGAATCAATGCTGGTCCTTTTGCGCGCCGACGGATACGGGGTGCGCAGCGCCGCCAGCGGAACAGAGGCGCTCCAGTTCGCGAGCGAGGGCCTTCAGCCCGATGTCTTGATTGTGGACTTTAACCTTGGCCCCCAGATGAATGGAGTTGAAGTCGCCAAGCAAATTCGAAAAGTCCTCAACTATGCCCCGCCCGTCATCATATTGACGGGGGACGTGAGCCACGCGAAGTTCCACCGCATGACCGAAGTCGTGGTTTGGCTGACCCAAAAGCCGTTGAATCCGCAGCTGCTGCTGGTCACGCTACCAAGCCTCGTACAGCTATCGCGCGCGACACGCAACCTGCTTCCTCGGATGGACTGACGGCCGCCGCTATGTTCGGTATGGTACAGAGTCGCTACGCGTTTTTCCGTATCGCAAATGACATGGCGCCCCGCTATGGTCAAAGCGCAATCGCTTCGCCAAAGAAGGTCGTCATGCCCAGTCCAGCTTGCCATGGCGTCTCTGCTCCTTCAAACATGTTGCTGGCGGCGCTGCCCGCGATCGAATGGGAGCGGGTCAGGAAGAACCTTCAACCGATTGTCATGCCGCTCGGAGATGTGCTCCACGAGCCGGGGATGAATGTCCGTCATCTTTATTTTCCCATGACATCGGTCATTGCTATCTCGTACGTGATGGCCGACGGTCGGGCAGACGCCGTGACGCTCATTGGCCCGGAAGGCTTCGCCGGTGTCGACGTCCTCCTGGGCAGTGGCCGGGCGCCAAGCCGCGCCGCGGTATTGAGCGCGGGCCGGGGCTACCGAATCGAGCGCAAGTGGCTAAACAAAGAGTGCGAGCACGGCGGCTCGATGCTGAGTGTGCTTCTTCGATATACACAGTCTTACATTGCGCAGGTGGCCCGAACAGTCGTATGTAATCGGCACCACTCGATCGATCAGCAGCTGTGTCGCTGGTTGCTCATGTTTTTGGATAGGCAGGCAACGACCGATCTGGCGATCACCCAGGAACAGATTGCCCAACTCATGGGTGTCCGCCGTGAAAGCGTAACGGAGGCCGCCCACAAGCTGCAGATCGCGGGATCCATCCGCTACCAGCGCGGCCACATTGCCGTGGTCGATCGAAGCGGTCTAGAGTCCCGCTCGTGCGAGTGCTACGGGGTAGTCAAACGAGAAACGAATCGTCCGCTCGAGATTCCGCGGCAGTTGGCCGGGCAGCGATTCAGGCAGCTGCCAACCGGGTCCGCCGCGGGCATTCAGCACCGCCCGCCCATGGAACAGCCGATTTTGGCCTAAGGAGAACCATCATGCTCTACAGCATTGCCGTTGTACTAATCATTCTCTGGCTTCTGGGCTTCGTGACTTCGTACACGATGGGCGGTGTCATTCATGTGCTCTTGGTCATCGCTGTAGTGCTGATTCTCGTTCAGTTCATTCAAGGGCGACGCCTCTAATCACTGACCAGCGCCCGTCTTCGCTCATTGGGGCGCCACAGCGCGCCCCAATGAACAATCGTCAATCCGTGGTCGTATTGGCGACCCGCCCCTCTGGACACCTAGTGTTTTCAAGTGCGTAATCAATCTCCAGAGAAACAATTCAAGCCGGATGCCGAGAGCATTCAGACTCTACGCATGAGGAAAACAACCAAAGCCACGATCAGAATGAGTCCAATTAATCCGCCGCCGATATACATGATATTCCCCTTTACATTAATGATTCCGACGTGGCATTGGATCACGAACACGAATCCGTCGTTTGTCCGATGCCGCACTTATCCGTGGTGGAATCTACTTAGATTAGTCAGTGATTGGAGTCCTGTGACCACGCGATTGCGTGTTCCATCGGAATGCCGCCAGCCCTTGCTGCGGTAAGTACATATCGAGATCTCGGACAGCCCGGAGAGCATTGCATTGCTCAATCGAGAAAAATGAGACTTGCATCTCCATGTCGTGTCCGGAACCGGAAATATTCGTATGTGGATACAAGACATGAGCCGGGAAGCCAGTATCGAGTTGCTGACGCGCGCAAGGTTGTGCCGCGTGGCCTGTGCCCATGAAGGCCAACCCTACGTCACGCCGATGCATTGCGCGTATGACGACAACCACCTATACGGCTTCTCCACGCTGGGACAAAAAATTACTTGGATGCGCGCAAATCCCCTGGTTTGCGTGCTCGTTGACGAAATAGTGAACCCCCAGGACTGGGCTTCCGTGATCGTTTTTGGAAAATATGAAGAGTTAACCGATGCGGCCGCCTTAGTAGCGGATCGCCAGCAGGCATACAAGCTGCTGCAAACGCACCCCATATGGTGGGAACCCGGATATGTGGAGACGGTACTTCACGGGAAAGCGCGTCTGATGGAATTCATGTATTTCCGGATTCATATCGAGCAAATCAGCGGCCACCGCGGCGCCCCGGATACCGCGGGTTTGGCGGATTCTGGAGCGTCAGGGGGAACTGGTCGCTGGTTCCGAAAAATCCTCCGTCGATCTGAGCCGCAGGGCGGCGACCGTTAGACTATCCCGGTCGCGCGCCCGCTTCCATATGAGGGTCGGTATTCGTGCGGTTTGGAGTGGCTTGCATGCTGCTGCGCTGTTGCGGCGGGCGCCCGGTATCGAGGAGCCGATTTCAGGCGAGCTTTTCAGTGTCGAGCGACTCGAGCAACACGCAGCAATTCTAGCGAAAACGCAAGAAGTCGCGCGCACGAACTCCGGCGCCATTTCACTGCATGCGCGGCTGCGCGACAACTCGGTGGTTCTGAGCTCGGCTTACCAAACGCTTCTAAGACGCATGCGCCGCGCCAAAGCGGTCACGCCTGCCACGGATTGGCTGGTGGACAACTACTACATCGTAGATGAGCACATCCGGATGATTCGTCGCGACCTTCCCGCCGGGTTTTACCGGGAACTGCCAAAGCTAGCGACCGGTCCTTTACGCGGTTATCCGCGCGTCTACGGAATTGCCTCGGCGATCGTTGCGCATACCGACAATAGTTTCGACGCGGCTACGCTGTACCGATTCTGCCGCGCCTATCAGCGCTTTCAGCCGCTCACGGTCGGGGAGCTGTGGGCCCTCGCCATCACATTGCGGGTCGTGTTGATCAATAATTTGAGCCGGCTCGCCGTGGGGATTGTGCAGCGGTTGACGTTCAGAGAAAGAGCCGACGCCTTGGCCGATGAGCTACTTCGAGATGACGCGCCCGTCGCCCCGAGTTCGCGCCGCCTTCGGGAGATCGAGGCAGGACCGCTGCCGAATGCCTTTGCAGCGCAGCTGCTTCAAAGATTGCGCGACCAAGATCCCGCGACGACACCGGCTCTGTCATGGCTGAATGGGAAGCTGGCGGAGGGCAATACCAACGCCGACGAAGTCGTCCACAGCGATCATCATACTCAAGGCGCGGTCAATGTCAGCGTCCGCAATATAATTACGAGCTTGAGGCTCATTTCGTCGGTTGACTGGGCGAAGTTCTTCGAAAGCGTCAGCCTCGTCGATGAATTCATGCGCGACGAGAGCAGCTTCGGAAGTTTCGATTTTGCCACTCGTGATCTGTATCGTCATGCTATCGAGGAGCTCGCGCGCCATTCGCGCTATTCCGAAATGGAC
>Ga0302202_10000253_pt1 | contig 68651 bp, 61 predicted proteins | sample II_Bog_N3_3_FD_194579 | JGI IMG/M metagenome (GOLD analysis project Ga0302202, IMG submission 194579) | Peat permafrost microbial communities from Stordalen Mire near Abisko, Sweden - II_Bog_N3_3 | ecosystem: Environmental > Terrestrial > Soil > Wetlands > Peat | place: Sweden: Abisko... | reverse complement strand
CCTTGGATTCAAAGGGGAGCGGTATGGGGAGCAACACGCAACAACGTTTGTACACGGCGATTTTGTCGGCACATTTGCTGACCGCCGCCAGTGCTTTTACCTTCAGTTCGACAGCTGTCGCCGAGGCGGAAACCGCCGAAGCGCCAAAGCTCGACACCGTTATCGTCACCGGCACGCGCTCCCAGGAGCGTACGGCCAGCCAGTCGTTGTCGCCCATCGATGTGATCAGCGGCGACAGCCTTCGCAGCACCGGCTCGGATGAGCTGGGCACCGTGCTGGCGAAGTTGATTCCATCCATCAACTTTCCACGTCCGAGCCTGGTGGATGGCGCCGAGCTGGTGCGCCCGGCGCAATTGCGCGGCCTCTCGCCGGACCAGGTGCTGGTGCTGGTCAATGGCAAGCGGCGCCACACCAGCGCCTTCGTCAACCTGGGTGGCGCGGTGGGCCGAGGTTCGGCTCCGACCGACCTGAATGCGATCCCGCTGTCGTCGATCGACCATATCGAAGTGCTGCGCGACGGCGCATCCGCCCGCTACGGCTCGGATGCGATTGCCGGGGTGATCAACATCATCCTCAAGAACGCCGACCATGGCGGTTCGATCTCCAGCAAGTTCGGCGAATACAAGAAGGGCGACGGCATCCAGCGGCAGATCTCCGGCAACAGCGGGTTCGCCATCGGTGACAACGGCTACTTGAACCTGTCCGGCGAAGGCGCCGACAACGATTACACCAACCGTGCCGGTAACGACTACCGTCCCGCCAGCATCGGTTCCACCACCTATGGCCAGCAAGTGTTCCGCCAGGGTGAGCCGGCCACCGACGAAGGCAAGTTCGCCTTCAACTCGGCCTACAGCTTCAACGACGCCGCCGAACTCTACAGCTTCGGTGGCTACAGCAAGCGCCGGGGCGAAACCGCCGGCTTCTATCGCGCCAGCAATGCCTCGAACAACCTTCCGGCGATCTTCCCCAACGGTTATCTGCCGCTGATTCGCGGCGATCTCGAGGACACTTCCCTGGTGGTCGGCCTGCGCGGCCTGCTGACGGATAACTGGCACTACGACCTGTCGGCCAACTACGGCAAGAACCAGTACGATCTGAGCACCGAGACCATCAACACCTCGCTGGGCCTGAACACCCCGCGCAAGTTTGATAACGGCACCCTGAGCAACGACCAGCGCCAGCTGAGCCTGGACCTGTCGCGGGAATTCAGCCTCGGCTGGCTGCCGTATCCGGTGTCCGTGGCTTTCGGCGGCGAATACCTGCGCCAGGGCTACCAGATCAGTGCCGGCCAGCCTGAGTCCTATTACCAGAATGGCAGCTCCGGCCTGGGCGGCTTCCGCGAATCGGATGCCGGCAGCTATTCGCGGCATGACTTCGCCGAGTACCTGGACCTGGAAACCAACTTCACGGAAAAACTCAGTGCTTCGGCAGCGGTGCGTCGCGAGGACTACAGCGATTTCGGTGCCAACGTCAGCGGCTCGTTGTCGGCGCGCTACGATTTCACCCCACAGGTGGCATTGCGCGGCAGCGTCTCCAACGGTTTCCGCGCGCCGTCCCTGGCCCAGCAGAACTTCGCCTTTACCTCCTCGCAGCTGATCGGCTCGACCGTGCAGGAAACCGGGGTGTTCCCGGCCAACGGCAAGGTCGCGCGCTTGCTCGGCTCCGATGATCTGAAACCGGAGAAATCGCGCAACTACAGCCTCGGCCTGGTACTGCAGCCGACGGACAACCTGACGCTGACCGCCGATATCTACCGGATCGACATCAGCGACCGCATCAGCCTGTCGTCCAACCTGTCGTTGAACAACGCGGCGATCGCCTACCTGCAGGCCAACGGCGTGGGCAACATCAACTACACCAGCGCCCGCTACTTCACCAACGCCACCAGTACCCGCACCGACGGCATCGACCTGGTGGCCAACTATCGCTATCAACTGGACAACGGGGTGCGCTGGAACAGTACCCTGGGCTACAACTTCAACCACACCAAAGTCACCGACGTGAAGGCCAATCCGGCGATTCTCAACCAGTTGGGGGTCAATCTGTTGCGGGTCGACCGTCGTGAAGAGCTCGGCTTGCTGGGTGACAGCACGCCGGAACAGAAACTGACCCTGGGCAACGACTTCAACTATGGCAACTGGACACTGCACACAACCCTGGTGCGCTACGGTTCCTTCACCAGCTACCAGGCCGACCCGACCTACGACCAGACCTTCAAGGCGGCCTGGCTGCTGGACCTGGCGGCGGACTACAAGCTGAAGAACTGGACCTTTACCGTGGGCGGCGACAACGTCACCGACAAATACCCGGAGAAACTCAATGCCTACGCCAGTAACGGCGGCAACCTGGCCTATAGCACTTTTTCGCCGTACGGTTACAGCGGCGCGTTTTATTACGGTAAAGTGACTTACAACTGGTAATGATCAGGAACCCCGCGCAATCCGCCATGACCGCTATCGAACCCACGTTGTCGAGTTTGGCCTATCCGCCGCGCCTTGAACTGGGGGCGCAACTGACCCACGAGCAACTGCTCTGCTCCATGCAGGCCACCATGGCCCGGCACAAGGGCGGACCGGTCTGGCTGTTCGCCTACGGCTCGTTGATCTGGCGTCCCGAGTGCTCCGCCGTGGAGCGGGTACGCGGGCGGGTTCATGGTTATCACCGGGGTTTGTACCTGTGGTCCCATGAACACCGGGGTACGCCGGAGTTTCCGGGGTTGGTGTTCGGCCTGGATCGCGGCGGTTCCTGCAGCGGTTTTGCCTATCGCCTGCCGGACGATCAGCTGGAGGCGTCGCTCTATGCCTTGTGGCAGCGGGAGATGCCGGTGCCGTCCTATCGGCCGCACTGGCTCAATTGCCGCCTGGCCACGGGGCAGACGGTTCAGGCCCTGGGGTTCGTGCTCGAACGGCATCTGCCCAGCTATGCCGGCAACCTGCCGGATCATGTGCTGAACCAGGTGCTCGAAAGCGCTTGCGGGCGTTATGGCACCACCCGCGACTATGTCGAGCAGACCGCCAGTGCCTTGCGCAGCCATGCCATGCCGGATCGCAACCTGGAGGCGCGACTCAAGCGTTGCCGTTCGGCCTCGCATTAATACCACTACGACGTTTGAAAACAGCTCAGTGAAATATAACGCTCTATTTTTATAACCTTGAAAAGCGCTATTTGATATCGGCGCGAAAGAAATTATCAAGGAGGGATGTATTTTATTAAGCTGTTTTGTGTTCAAGAATTGTTTCATTATCCGCGTTCATGAATGAACTGGGGCAGTGCTATAACGAGTGATCTTTTGCACTCAGGTAAAGCTCCATATGAAACTGAATATAGTGCGTGGGCTATCTGCCATTGTCAGTACCGGCATGCCAATACAACATGGTCGAGCCTTTCAGCGTGTGGCCGACACTCATGAATGCGTTATCGCCGTGCGGGCCGTGGGGGCTTGTGCCACAGGGTTGCTGCTGGAAAGTTATGCCACCAAGGGCTTTCACAACAAAGCCAAAAGTTGCACCTGGGGGCCGATGGCCGGGTTTGTCCTGGCGGACCCACGATTTACCAAAAACCCGGACATCTCCAGCCAGCGTAAAGCCTTGCAAGGGGCGGTCAGTTCAGGGGGCGACGAAACGCCGCTGTATATAACCAATGATCGGCGTCAGGCACTGGAAACTCAGCTGAAGTGCATGACACTGGTCGGCGGAAACAGCCAGGAAATGCGTTATACGGCATCCGGCCCGATGGGGGTTTCCATGAGCTTCATATTGAAATATACAACGGGTGTGGCGGGCACCAAGGGCGAGGGACTCTGGGGCGTGTTTTATGGACCGCAGGAAAGCCGCCTGTCCAATAGCCTGACGGGACTCAACCAGGCACAGGATCGGACAAACCTGCTCCCGGTCATGGCCATCGTCGACCCCTATTGCCCGGTGGAGGTGCGCCAGACTTACCGGGCCGCGACCACCTGTGATTATGACTTGTGGGCGGTTTTCCCCCAGCGCAGCAGCTATTCCCGTTCAGGGGCGGACCGGCGCCGGGTGCCGGGCAGCGATCGCTTGCGCCAGGGGTTGAAGTCTTTTATCCAGCATGAGGATCCCCACCTGGGCAACATCACGCCGCGTATCAATCTACTCCGAACCGCGCTGAACACCGAGGTGCGTGCCCAAGGCTATCAAGGCGGAGATGTGGTGCATCACAGCGACGAAGCGGGCCGTCCGCTGGTTTCGGATATCGATTTTCCCTGCCTGTTCTTTACCCCCCATGAAGAGGCCTATTGCGCCCGGAATGTGCACGATGTGAAGCACCTGCTCAGTGTGTTGAGCTTCGACTATGTCCTTGGCTTGAATCCGGGCTGGCATCGCCAGTTGGGGCTTACGGTGAGCCGGGAAGGACACTACGAGGTCTAGCGTCGCTTCCCTTCGGTGTCAGCCGGGAAAGGGTGGTTCATCGATCTTTTCGCTGCGGGACTCGATCAACTGCCCTTTGTGGTCAAAGCGCAGCACGATCAGCCAGTCATATACCTCCTCCGGCCAATGCTTTTGCCCGGTCAGCATTTTCGCATCACCGCCGAAGGCTTCGATCAGGTTGTCGATATGCCCGTGGTGCCAGGCGATCAGCACCACCGGCACGCTGTTGTCCTTGCCGAGGGATTTGACCAGCTTGTCGACTTCGCCGTCGGCGTAGGGTTGTTCGATGGGCAGGTTCAGGCGCTGCGACAGTGGGGTGAGCGTCAGGCGTGGCCGCTCGCTTTCCTTGCTGTCGCTGGTGGCGATCAGGCGTTGCGGGGTCAGTTGCGCGCCGTCCAGCGACAAGGGATCGAAGTAGCTGGCGTAGGCCAGGGCCCGATGCTCGCCCGCGGGACTGAGCCCGCGACCCTGTTCGGGTTTTTCCGCGTGGCGGACGATCAGCACCGTGACATCGCTCAAGCCGACTTCCTTGTGGGCCATGGCCGGTGTAGCGAGGATCAGCGCGCAGAAGGCGAGTACGCCGGGGAGCAGGGGCTGTAGCAGTTTGAGCATGGATTTGCCTCGATGGGATGCAGGGGCGCGCTCGTCATGAGCGCGCCTCGATCATGGGCAAAATATAGCGGTATTCAGGCGTCTTGCCGGGTGAAACTGTTGTCAGGTGTTCAACGCACCTGCACCACCACTTTGCCGACGGCCTTGCGCTGGCCCAGGTCATTGATGGCCTGTGCGGTCTGCGCCAGTGGATAGGTCTGCGACACCAGCGGCTTCAATTTGCCCTCGGCGTACCAACTGAACAATTGCTGGAAGTTGGCGGCGTTGTCCTGGGGCTGGCGCTGGGCGAACGAGCCCCAGAACACGCCGACCACCGAGGCGCCCTTGAGCAGCGCCAGGTTCACCGGCAGCTCCGGGATGCGCCCGCTGGCAAAACCCACCACCAGCAGGCGGCCGTTCCAGGCGATGGAACGGATGGCCTGGTCGAACAGGTCGCCACCGACCGGGTCGTAGATCACGTCGGCGCCGTTGCCGTCGGTCAGGCGCTTGATTTCATCCTTGAGATTGTCCTGGCCATAGTTGATCAGTTCGTCGGCGCCCAGGGACTTGGCCACCGCGAGTTTCTCGGCACTGCTGGCGGCGGCGATCACCCGGGCCCCCATGGCCTTGCCGATTTCCACGGCGGCCAGGCCCACGCCTCCGGAGGCGCCGAGCACCAGCAGGGTTTCCCCCGGCTGCAACTGCGCACGCTGCTTGAGCGCATGCATGGAGGTGCCGTAGGTCATGCTGAAGGCGGCGGCGGTGGTGAAGTCCATGGCGGCGGGGATCGGCAGCACGTTATAGCCGGGCACTTTCACCTCTTCGGCAAAGCTGCCCCAGCCGGTCAGGGCCATCACCCGGTCGCCGACCTTGAGATGGCTGATCTTCTCGCCCACCGCGGCGACCACGCCGGCCGCCTCGCCACCCGGAGAAAACGGGAAGGGTGGCTTGAACTGGTACTTGCCCTCGATGATCAGGGTGTCCGGGAAATTCACCCCGGCGGCGTGCACCTGCAGCAGGATCTCGTTCTTCGCGGGCACCGGGCTGGCGACCTCTTCCAGCACCAGCGTTTCGGCGGGGCCGAAGGCTTTGCAGAGCACGGCTTTCATCGGGCTATTCCTTTGGGAGTGATGGCCGATAAGTGTAGGTGTGTGAGTCGAAGGGTCAACGAGCATGCCCCACCCTGATAGTCCGCCATAAGCTTTTGCTTGGGCAGGGCGGTGCGGGTCGCTATGCTAGGCCGCAAACCGGATAAGGAGCGAATTGTGAAAGCGTTGATCATGTTGATGTTGGCCTTGTCCCTGCCACTGGCGGCAGTGGCGGCGGAAGAAGCCAAGGAAGGGGAAGCGGCGGGCCCGAAAGTCAGCTATATCAGCCTGACGCCGCCGTTCGTCGGTAACTATGGCCTCGATGGCAGCCCGAAGCTCAAGGTCTACAAGGCCGATGTGGCCTTGCGCGTGACCGGTGAGGAAGCGGCCAAGGCGGTCAAGGCCAATGAGCCGTTGATCCGTAACCAGCTGGTGGCGTTGTTCGCCCAGCAGACCGTGGACTCGATGAGCAACGTCGAGGCCAAGGAAAAGATGCGCCAGGAAGCGCTGAAGCAGGTTCAACAGGTGATGAACGACGAAACCGGCAAGCCGATGATCGAGGACCTGCTGTTCAATAACCTGATCGTTCAGTAACGCTCGCAGGCATGCCGGGTTTGTGTGGCGAGCGGACGAGCCCGCTCGCCATGGAAGTCAGGACGCCAGGCTCTTGCGGAAGCGCATCAACGCAATCGCGAAGAACACCAGGCCGATGCCCGCCAGCGCCAGCAGGTCGGGCCAGACCACGCCGATCCCGGCATTGCGGAACAGGATCGCCGCCGCCAGGCTGACGAAGTGCGTCGACGGCGAGCCCTGCATCACCCATTGCAGCCAGGTCGGCATGCTGTCCAGCGGCGTGCTGCCGCCGGACAGCAGGAGCATGGGGATAATCACCGGGATCGCCAGCAGGCCGAACTGCGGGGTCGAGCGTGCCAGGGTCGCGAGGAAAATCCCCAGGGCCGTGCTGGCGAACAGATACAGCGCCGTGACCCCGAGGAACAACCCCATCGAGCCGGCCAGCGGCACGCCCAGTGCGCCCTTGACGATCACCTCCAGCGACACCCAGGTGCAGATCACCACCACCAGCAGGTTGCTCCAGATTTTCGCCAGCATGATTTCCAGCGCCGTGAGCGGCAGCACCAGCAGGTGATCGAGGGTGCCGTGCTCGCGTTCGCGCAGCAGTGCGGTGCCGGTGAGGATGATCGCCAGGATGGTGATGTTGTTGACGATCTGGATCACCGCGAGGAACCAGCCGCCCTCCAGGTTGGGGTTGAACAACGCCCGGCTGGTCAGCTTGACCGGCGTCTGGCTCGCGGCTTCGGCCTGGCCGCTGTAATCGAGCAGCTCGCGCTGGAAAATCCGCCCGATATAGCCGGCGCCCATGAACGCCTGGCTCATGGCGGTGGCATCGACGTTGACCTGCACGGCCGGTGAGCGCCCGGCCAGCAGGTCACTCTGGAAGTTGGCCGGCACATTGATCACGAAGGTGTAGCGGCCGCTGTCCAGGGCGGCGTCCAGATGGTCGTAGGCCAACGCCGCCGGGCGCTGGAATTCCGGCGGTTGCAGGGCTTCGCCCAGTTGCCGCGACAGCGCGCTGTTGTCCTCGTCCACCAGGGCGACGCTGGCGTTGTGCACGCCGATCACCGAACCGGCCGCCGGCATGTAGATCGCCACGCTGAAGGCATAGAAGAGGAACAGCAGCAGGACGCTGTCATGGCGCAGGCTGGTCAGCTCCTTGATGCCAAGGCGCAGGATATGGGCGAGCTTGTGCATCAGACCTCCTGCTTCTTGAGCATGATCAGGCTCAGGCCGGTAAAGGCGACGAAGAACCCGAACAAGGCCAGGCACTGCGGCCACAGCTGGCGCAGATCCAGGGCCTTGGTGAAGGTGCCGACGGCGATATCGAGAAAGTGCCCGGCGGGGAACAGCATGCCCATCAGCGCGGCGGCGCCGTCCAGCGACGAGCGGGGCACGATCAGCCCGGAGAACTGGATGGTCGGCAGGCTGGTGATGATCATGGTGCCGAGGATCGCGGCGATCTGGGTGCGGGTGAAGGCCGAGATCAGCAGGCCCATGCCGGTGGTCGCCAGCACATAGAGCACGCCGCCCAGGGCCAGGGTCAGGCCGCTGCCCTTGAACGGTACGCCGAACAGCCAGCGGTTCATCGCCACCAACAGGCCCAGGTTGACCAGGCTGACCGCCAGGTAAGGCGCCTGCTTGCCCAGCAGGAACTCCAGGCGGGTCAGGGGCGTGGCATAGAAATTGGTGATCGAGCCCAGCTCCTTCTCGCGGACAATGCCCAGGGCCGTGAGCATGGCCGGGATAAAGGCCAGGATCAGCGCCATCACCCCCGGACCGATGGCGTTCACGCTGACCACGTCCTGGTTGTAGCGAAAGCGGGTTTCCAGCTTGGCGGCGGGGCGCGCGTTGTGAGCGGGGCTGCTTTGCGCCGCCAATTGTTCGAGATTGGCCTGGTGCACCGCCTCGACATAATTGCGGCTGGTTTCGGCGCGGAACGGCATGCCGCCGTCCAGCCAGGCGGCGACCGTCGGTTGGCGCCCGGCATACAGGTCGCGTCCGAAGCCAGCAGGAATTTCCAGCGCGAGTTTGATCTCCGAGCGTTGCAGGCGCCGATGCAACTGCGCGGCGTCGTGGATCGGCGCTTTCTCCTCGAAGTAGCGCGAACTGCGGAAGGCCTCCAGGTAGGCCCGGCTTTGCGGCGTCTGGTCCTGGTCATACACGGCGAAGGCGAGGTTCTCCACGTCCAGGGAAATCCCGTAGCCGAAGATCACCATCATGAACAGCGCACCCAGCAGGGCAAAGGCCAGCCGCACCTTGTCGCGCAGCAGCTCCTTGCCTTCCCGGCTGGCCACCGCCAGCAAGCGCGCCAGGCTGAAGCCGGTCTTGTTCGGTGGCAGGCCGGACGAGGGCGGGGCGGTCTCTGTGACCGTGCCTTGCGGTTCCGCCTGGCTGCCCTGTGCCTGTTCCAGGCAGCGGACAAAGGCCGCTTCCAGGGTGTCGCCGTGGAACTGCCGTTGCAGGGCGTCCGGGGTGTCGCAGGCGAGCACCTGGCCGGCATGCATCAGGGAAATGCGGTCGCAGCGCTGGGCTTCGTTCATGAAGTGGGTGGAGAGAAAGATCGTCACTCCCTGTTCCCGCGACAGTTCGATCAGCAGGCGCCAGAAGTCGTCCCGTGCCGCCGGATCGACCCCGGAGGTGGGTTCGTCGAGGATCAGCACTTCCGGGCGATGCAGCACCGCCACCGCCAGCGACAGGCGTTGCCGCAAGCCCAGGGGCAGGGCGGCGGAGGGCTGGTCGGCGATCTCGCCGAGGTCGAAGCGCTGGATCAGTTCCTCGATTCGTGTCGTGCTGTCGGCCTTGGGCAGGTCGAACAGGCGCGCGTGCAATTCAAGGTTCTGCCGCGTGCTGAGTTCGCCATACAGCGAGAAACTCTGGGACATGAAGCCGACGCGCTTGCGGGTCGCCAGGTCCGCGGCGTCCACCGGTTTGCCGAGCAGCTTGGCGCTGCCTTCGCTGGCCGGCATCAGGCCGGTGAGGACCTTCATCGTGGTGGTCTTGCCGCAGCCGTTGGAGCCGAGAAAACCGAAGATCTCGCCGCGTCCGATGGCGAAGCTGACTTTGTTCACCGCCGTGAAGTCACCGAAACGCAAGGTCAGCTCGTGAGCTTCGATGGCGATATCGGTCTGGCTGCTGTCCCGGGGTGGGATCACCAGGGGCTGGTTGTCATGGCCGCTGTCGCCCTGGAAATGGGTGAAGGCGTCGTCGAGCTTGCCGCTCGCGGTGCTGGCGGCCAGTTCCTGGCTCAGGCCCACGGCGATCAGGCGGCCACGGTCGAGCATCAGGCAGTGTTCGAATTGCTCGGCCTCCTCCATATAGGCGGTGGCCACCAGCAGCGTGAGTTGCGGGCGCTGACTGCGGACCTGGTCCACCAGCTCCCAGAAGCGTCGCCGCGACAGTGGGTCGACGCCAGTGGTGGGCTCGTCGAGAATCAGCAGGTCGGGGTCGTGGATCAGCGCGCAGCACAGGCCGAGCTTCTGCTTCATGCCGCCGGAGAGCTTGCCGGCCGGGCGGTCGGCGAAGCGCTCCAGGTCAGTGGCGCGCAGCAGGTTCTGCATGCGCTGGGTGCAGTCGGCTTTGCCCAGCCCGAAGAGGGTAGCGAAGAAGCGGATGTTCTCGCTGATCGACAATTCGGGGTAGAGGTTGCCGCCCAGGCCCTGGGGCATAAAGGCGATGCGCGGGTACAGGCTGTTGCGGTGGCGGCGCTCGTCGATGGCGCCGCCGAGCACCTGCAACTGGCCTTGCTGGAGCTTCTTGACCCCGGCGATCAGCCCCAGCAGGCTCGATTTGCCGGCGCCGTCCGGGCCGATCAGGCCGCAGCGGGTGCCGGCGGGCAGGCTGAACGCGATGTCGATCAGGGCCTGTTGGTTGCCGTAGCGGTGCTGGATGCCACTGGCTTGCAGTGCCAGGTCGCTCATTTCAGGTTGGCCGGCCAGTCCACGGGGCTCGTACGCACGTAGCCGGCGCCGGGCATGCCGGGTTTGGCCTGGGGCACGGCGGCGGGCTCGGTCAGGTGCAGTTTGACCCGGAACACCAGTTTCTGCCGCTCGTCGCGGGTTTCCACTTCCTTGGGAGTGAACTGCGACTTGGCGGCGACGAAGGCGACTTTTGCCGGCAGGGGGTGCTCGGGCAGGGCGTCGAGCACGACCCGCGCGTCGTCACCCTGGGTCAGGCGACCGACCACGGAGGCGGGCAGGTAGAGGTTCATGTACTGATCGCTGGGATCGATCAGCAACAGGACCCGACCGCCGGCCCCGAGGACTTCCCCGGGTTCGGCCAGGCGCAGCTGGATAATGCCGTTGAGGGGCGCGCGCAGGCTGCTGTCGTCGATTTCGCTGGTCAGTTGGGCGACCTGGGCCTGGGCGGCACCGATGGCGGCGCTGACGGCCGAGACCTGGGCCTTGGCGGCGGTCAGCGCGGCGGTGCTGGTGTCGTAGCGGGCCTGTTGCTGGTCGATCACCTGGCCGCTGGCGAAACCGCGCTGTGACAGTTCGCGAAAGCGCTTGAGCTCCTGGCCGGCCAGCAGCAGTTCGCTCTGGCGCAGTTGCACATTGGCCTGGGCCGCGGCGAAGTTCTCGCGGGCGCGCAGCACTTCGGCCTCGGCCTGGTTGCGCTGGGCTTCGAGGGTGCGGGTGTCTAGGCGGGCGAGCAGTTGGCCCTGGGTGACCTTGTCGCCTTCGTTGACCAGCACTTCGGCCAGCCGGCCCGGGGTCTTGCTGGCGATCTGTACTTCGGTGGCTTCAAGGCGACCATTGCCCATGCCGAGGCCTTCGGGCAGGCGGTCGTGAAGGGATTTCCAGTAGCCGAAGCCACCGGCGGCGGCCAGCAGCACGAGCAGGGCACCGGCGAAAAGACGGGAACGACGTTGATTCATCGACATTGCTGCATCCTGCATCAGTAGCGTCCGATTTTGACCGAATACGTGGTGAAACGCGTTGATATTGGTCAAATGAACGGCAAGCCTAACCTGAATCGGGTGGGGGATGCATGGTCGGATGATGTGTTGTCAGTGCGGGCCCGCGAAGAGGTCAGTCGCTTCAGCGCAAGGCCAGAACCGCAGCCCACTGTTCGGCTGTGACTGGCATCACCGACAAGCGGCTGCCTTTCTGCACCAATGGCATCTCCGCCAACTCGGCCTGCTGTTTCAGGTAGCCGAGCCCGAGAACTTTGCCGAAGGTCTCGACGTGCGCGACCTGCAAGGCGCTCCACGGATTCTTCTCGGCACTGGCCTTGGGGTCGTGATACGGGCTCTCGGGGTCCAGCGCCGTCGGGTCCGGGTACGCTGCGGCGACGATCCGACCAATCCCGGCAATCCCCGGCTCGGGGCAACTGGAGTGATAGAAGAAAAACTCATCACCCACCGCCATCGCCCGCAGGAAATTGCGCGCCTGGTAATTGCGCACGCCATCCCAGCGTGTCTCACCGAGCTTGGCCAGGCCTTCGATGGACAGTTCGTCGGGCTCGGATTTCATCAGCCAATAGGCCATGGTTTTGCTCCTTGGGCAATTTGTCGGGCAATTTCGCGCACTAACCGACGGTCGGTTGACGCCAGCGTTTGCGTAGTGCTTCACGTTATCGCAAAATGCCGGGATTTTAAGCTTGACGCTGCTGCACGGCCTATAACGAAAACCGTTGCTGTCATCGTGGGTCATTTGCCTAGGGGGGCAATCGATGAAACGCAAACCGGATTTACTATGGATTTTGGTGATTTTGTTCGGTTTGGGCGTGGTCACTACAGGCTATGCCCAGGGCCTTTGGTCCGGCAAGAAAGATGTACCGGTGGAAATCGTCCAGCAGCAACCGCAGCAGTCGACCCTGTTCAAGCGCTGATCCCGGCGTTTCTTGCCGGATAGACCCGATTGTTTATGGCGCGAAATACCAGGCGCGGTCCGTGACCGTGCCCTGTAGCGGCACATCCCAGCTGGCCTGATTCAACTTCCCGACTTTCTGACATTCATGGGCCAGCCCCAGCAGTGTCGGCTTGCGCCAGCTTTGGCGGCGGGCCAGATACGCCAGGCTGCGGTCATAGAAACCGCCGCCCATCCCCAGTCGTCCGCCCTCGATATCAAAACCCACCAGTGGCAACAGCACCAGGTCCAGCGTCCAGACCTTGCGTTGCGCGGCCAGCTTGACCCGTGGCTCAAGAATACGAAAACGATTGGGTTGCAGCTTTTCCCCCGGCCGAATGCGCTGGAACACCATCCGTGTGCGCGGCCAGGCGCTCAGCACCGGCAGATAGGTGTGCTTGCCACGTCGTTGTGCTTCACGCAGCAGCAGGCGCGGGTCGATCTCACCGTCGGTGGGCAGGTACAGGGAAATATGGCGGGCACGGCGAAACAGCGGGTGTTGCGCCAATTGCCGATACAGGCCGCGGGCAGCCTGGCGTTGCTCGCTGGCGCTGAGTGCGCGGCGGGCTTTGCGCAGCAGTCGTCGAAGTTGCGGGCGGGAAGGCGGCGCAGGTTCGGTCATGGCATCTGGCTTGGGCAATCGAGCGGCCAGGACGGCAACTCGTTAACACCACTGCCGGCAGCGATAGCCGGCACTGGGTTGAAATCAGGCTCCCCGACGTACCGCTGTCGGCTTAGCCCTTGAACCCGAGAGTTCAAGGTGGAAGATGCAGGGGGCCTTAAGGCTTTCCGTCTAGCGGACATGCACACCGGCCCCAACGTGCAACTTCCGTGGTTTTGCGAATCGGCTCAGGGACATCACCAACTGGCAAGCACTCCAGGGAGTGGCATCAGTATACCCGAAACTGGCTGTAGGAATCAGCCTTTGCTGTTGTCCGGATCAGCGGACAGCGCCAAATCGACACGATCAAGCAGATCACGCACCTGTTCGCGGGTCGAGCCGCTGGCCTGGACATCAGGGCGTTCCTGGCGGTGCAGCAGGTCATGGGTAATGTTCAGCGCGGCCATCACGGCGATGCGATCGGCACCCACGACTTTGCCGCTGCTGCGGATCTCGCGCATCTTGCCGTCCAGGTAGCGAGCGGCACTGACCAGGTTGCTGCGTTCTTCCTGCGGGCAGATGATCGAATATTCTTTATCGAGGATCTGCACGGTCACGTTATTGCTTGAACTCATGAGTCTTGCTCCAGGGCTTTGAGGCGCGAAATCATGGATTCGACCTTACGCCGGGCGATTTCGTTTTTTTCAATGAGGGTTGCGCGCTCCTCGCGCCAGGTCTTTTCCTGAGCTAGTAAGAGTCCATTTTGGCTTTTTAGTTGCTCGACCCGGGTAATCAGCAGTTCGAGTCTGGCCATCAGCGCGTGCAGGTCGGTGTCTTCCATCGGGTATCCACTGAAATATGACTGATGAGCGGTAGTAATCAAAGCCCGGAGCAAACGTTTGGACGGCCGATGGTCTGGCTCGTGCGCGAATGCTAGGATACAAGGCCTTCATTCTAGACATTGCGCCGCTTGGCGCCTAGCCGCCCATGCCCATTCAGAATTCCCCGTATAACGCCTTTGCCACCCTGCTGAGCACCAGCGGTCACCCTGTCTCGCCGGCCGAACTGCACGGCCTGTTGCTCGGCCGCAGCTGCGCCGGTGCCGGCTTCGAAGCCGACAGCTGGCTGGTGGACGCCGCCGAGCTGCTCGAAGGCGAACCGCAAGACAACGTGCGCAACGCCCTGATCGGCCTGCAAGAGATGGTCAAGGGCGAGCTTACCAGCGACGACATGACCGTTGTCCTGCTGCTGCCCACCGACGACGCGCCCCTGACCGAGCGTGCGATTGCGCTGGGCCAGTGGTGCCAGGGCTTCCTCGCCGGTTTCGGCCTGACCTATCGCGCCAACGCCCTGAGCGTCGAGGCCACCGAGGTGCTCCAGGACCTGGCGGCCATCGCCCAGGTGCAGGAAGCCCTGGAAGAGTCCGACGACGGCGAAAGCGACTATATGGAAGTCATGGAATACCTGCGGGTCGCGCCGCTGCTGCTGTTCACCGAAATCAACAAACCGGCTGAACCGGCTGCCAAGCCTTCTCTGCATTAAGAAGCCTTCAGACAGGGAGCTCCATCTGCCCATGATCCATATCCCGAAAGCGGAATACGCCCGGCGCCGCAAGGCCCTGATGGCGCGGATGGAACCCAACAGCATCGCGATCCTGCCGGCTGCCGCCGTGGCGATCCGCAATCGTGATGTCGAACATGTCTATCGTCAGGACAGCGATTTCCAGTACCTGAGCGGCTTTCCCGAGCCCCAGGCGGTGATCGTGCTGATCCCTGGCCGGCCCCACGGCGAGTACCTGCTGTTCTGCCGTGAGCGCAATGTCGAGCGTGAGCTCTGGGACGGCCTGCGTGCCGGCCAGGAGGGTGCGATCCGCGACTTCGGCGCCGACGACGCGTTCCCCATCAACGATATCGACGACATCCTCCCGGGCCTGATCGAAGGGCGCGACCGGGTCTATTCGGCCATGGGCAGCAACCCGGAATTCGACCGGCACCTGATGGAGTGGATCAACGTGATCCGTTCCAAGGCCCACCTCGGTGCGCAACCGCCGAACGAATTCGTTGCCCTGGATCATCTGCTGCACGACATGCGCCTGTATAAATCGGCGGCGGAAGTGAAGGTGATGCGCGAGGCCGCGGCGATTTCCTGCCGGGCCCATGTGCGGGCGATGCAGGCCAGTCGCGCCGGGCTGCATGAATTCAGCCTGGAAGCCGAGCTGGACTACGAGTTCCGCAAGGGCGGGGCGAAGATGCCGGCCTACGGTTCCATCGTCGCGACCGGGCGCAACAGCTGCATCCTGCACTACCAGCAGAATGACGCGGTGCTCAAGGACGGCGACCTGGTGCTGATCGACGCCGGTTGCGAGATCGACTGCTACGCCAGCGATATCACCCGCACCTGGCCGGTCAACGGGCGGTTTTCGCCGGAGCAGAAGGCGATCTACGAACTGGTGCTGGCTTCCCAGGAAGCGGCCTTTGCCGAGATCGCGCCGAACAAGCATTGGAACCAGGCCCACGAGGCGACGGTGCAAGTGATTACCGCCGGGCTGGTGGAGCTGGGGCTGTTGCAGGGCGATGTCGACGAACTGATCGCCAGCGAAGCCTACAAGGCGTTCTACATGCATCGCGCCGGCCATTGGCTGGGGATGGATGTGCATGATGTCGGCGACTACAAGGTCGGCGATCAATGGCGCGTGCTGGAGGTCGGCATGGCGCTGACCGTGGAGCCGGGGATCTATATTTCCCCGGACAACCAGAATGTGGCGAAGAAATGGCGAGGCATTGGTGTGCGCATTGAGGACGATGTGGTGGTGACCAGACAAGGTTGTGAAATCCTCACCGGCGGCGCGCCCAAGACCGTGGCCGAGATCGAGGCGCTGATGGCCGCTGCCCGGACCCAGGCGGCATGAGTCGGGTCAATCTGGCGATTATCGGCGGTGGCCTGGTCGGTGCCAGCCTGGCGTTGGCCTTGCAGGCCGGGGCCAAGGCCCGGGGCTGGAAGATTGCCCTGATCGAGCCGTTCGCTCCCGGCGACAGTTATCAGCCCAGCTACGACGCGCGCTCTTCGGCGCTGTCCTTCGGCGCCCGGCAGATCTATCAGCGCCTGGGGGTGTGGCAGTCGATCAGCCAGCGCGCCGAGCCGATCAAGCAGATTCATGTGTCCGACCGCGGGCGTTTCTCCACGGCGCGGCTGTCCGCCATGGAGGAGGGCGTGCCGGCCCTGGGTTACGTGGTGGAGAACGCCTGGCTGGGGCAATGCCTGTGGCAGGCGCTGGACCAGGAGGTGATCAGCTGGCGTTGTCCGGCCGAGGTCACCCACCTGCAACCGCTGGAAGACGGCTATCGCCTGACCCTGGGGGATGAAACCCAGCTGGACTGCGACCTGGCGGTACTGGCTGACGGCGGCCGTTCCGGCTTGCGCGAGCAGTTGGGCATCGGTGTGCGCAAGCGGCCTTATCGGCAGAGTGCGCTGATCGCCAATATCACCACCAGCGAAGCCCATAACGGCATGGCCTTCGAGCGCTTTACCGATGAGGGGCCGATGGCCCTGCTGCCGTTGCCGGAAAATCGTTGTGCGCTGGTCTGGACCCGACTCGGGATGGATGCCCAGCGTCTGGCCGCACTGGACGAGCGCAGTTTCCTCGCGGAATTGCAGGGGGTGTTCGGCTATCGCCTGGGCACCTTGCGCCAGGTCGGTGCGCGGCACCTGTACCCGCTGAGCCTGGTGGAAGCCGAAGAACAGGTGCGTGCGCATCTGGTGGTGCTGGGCAATGCGGCCCACAGCCTGCATCCGATTGCCGGGCAGGGTTTCAACCTGTCCCTGCGCGATGCCCAGGCCCTGGCCGAGACGTTGCTGGCGAGCACGGCACCCTTGGGCGACCTGGGCACATTGCAGGCCTATCAGGAGCGTCAGCGCCTGGATCAGCAGCTCACCGTGGGTTTCTCCGACCAGGTCACCCGCCTGTTCGGCAATGCCCAGCCGCTGGTAGCCCTGGGGCGCAATATCGGCCTGCTGGGCCTCGACCTGCTGCCGCCGGCCAAACGCTGGTTCGCCCGGCAGGCGATGGGCCTGGGTACCCGTTCCGATGTCTAGGGCCTTGCCGAGCACGGCCCGCGTTAACTTCATTAAGGCTTAAAGCATGGAAATGCGCGCAGATGTGCTGATTGTCGGGGCCGGAATGGTCGGAAGCGCCCTGGCCCTGGCGTTGAAAGACAGCGGGCTGGAGATTCTCCTGCTCGACGGCAGCCCCCTGAGCGTCAAGCCGTTCGACCCGCAGGCGGCTTTCGAACCGCGGGTCAGCGCCCTGTCCGCCGCCAGCCAGCGGATTCTCGAACGCCTCGGCGTGTGGGGCGGGATCAGCGCGCGGCGGGCCAGCCCGTATCGCGACATGCAGGTCTGGGACGGCAGCGGTACCGGGCAGATCCACTTCTCGGCGGCCAGCGTGCATGCCGAGGTGCTCGGGCATATCGTCGAGAACCGGGTGGTCCAGGATGCCTTGCTCGAACGTCTGCATGACTGCGACATGGGGTTGCTGGCCAATGCGCGCCTGGAGCAGATGCGCCGTTCCGGCGACGACTGGCTGCTGACCCTGGCCGACGGCCGCAAGCTGCGCGCGCCCCTGGTGATCGCAGCGGACGGCGCCAATTCGGCGGTGCGCCGCCTGGCCGGTTGCGCCACCCGCGAGTGGGACTACCTGCACCATGCGATCGTGACCAGCGTGCGCAGCTCTCAGCCGCATCAGATGACCGCCTGGCAGCGTTTTACCGATGACGGCCCGCTGGCATTCTTGCCCCTGGAGCGCGATGGGCAGCAGGACTGGTGCTCGATCGTCTGGTCGACCACGCCGGAGCAGGCGCAGCGCCTGATGCTGCTGGAAGAGGACGAGTTCTGCCGGGAGCTGGAGCGGGCCTTCGAAGGTCGGCTGGGGACCGTGCTGTCGGCGGACTCACGGCTCTGTGTGCCGCTGCGTCAGCGCCATGCCAAACGTTATGTGGCCGAAGGGCTGGCGCTGATCGGCGATGCCGCGCACACCATTCACCCGCTGGCCGGCCAGGGCGTGAACCTGGGCTTCCTTGATGCGGCGGTGCTGGCTGAAGAACTGCTGCATGCGCGCGAGCGCGGCGAGCGGCTGGCGGATGTGCGGGTGCTCAGCCGTTTCGAACGGCGGCGCATGCCGCACAACCTGGGGTTGATGGCGGCGATGGAAGGTTTCGAGCGGCTGTTCCAGGCCGACTCGCTGGCGCTGCGCTGGCTGCGTAATACCGGCTTGAAGAGCGTCGAGCAGATGCCCGAGGCCAAGGCGCTGTTCGTGCGCCAGGCGCTGGGGCTGACGGGCGACCTGCCGGAGCTGGCCAGGGCCTGACGGGCCCCGTGCAACATCTGGTAACTCCTCCGTCTCCGGTTAGGTTTGAGAAGCGAAATGTGAGTCACTATCATTTCGCGCTCATTTCGTAATCGAGAGACCGCTCCCATGTTGGCACCGAAGCGTCTATTGACTGCCCTGGCCCTTTCCCTCATGGCCAGCACTGCCCACGCTGCCGACGAAGTGGTGGTCTACTCCTCGCGCATCGACGAACTGATCAAACCGGTCTTCGACGCCTACACCGCGAAGACCGGGGTCAAGATCAAGTTCATCACCGACAAGGAAGCGCCGCTGATGCAGCGGATCAAGGCCGAAGGCGAAAATGCCAGCGCCGACCTGCTGCTCACCGTCGATGCCGGCAACCTCTGGCAGGCCGAGAAGATGGGCATCCTGCAGCCCTTCACGTCCAAGGTGATCGACGCCAATATTCCGCTGCAATACCGTTCGTCCGCCCATGCGTGGACCGGCCTGAGCCTGCGGGCGCGGACCTTGGCGTATTCCTCCGACCGGGTCAAACCTTCCGACCTGAGCACCTACGAAGCCCTCGCCGACAAGCAGTGGGAAGGCCGCCTGTGCCTGCGCACGGCGAAGAAGGTCTACAACCAGTCGCTGACCGCCACCCTGATCGAAGTGCATGGCGCCGAGCAGACCGAGCAGATTCTCAAGGGCTGGGTCAGCAACCTGTCCACCGATGTGTTCTCCGATGACATCGCCGTGCTGGAGGCGATCAATGCCGGGCAGTGCGACGTCGGGATCGTCAACACCTACTACTACGGTCGCCTGCACAAGCAGAACCCGAACCTGGCGGTGAAGTTGTTCTGGCCGAACCAGGGTGACCGTGGCGTGCATGTGAACCTCTCGGGCATCGGCCTGACCCGGCACGCGCCGCATCCGGAGGCAGCCAAGGCCCTGGTGGAGTGGATGACCACCCCCGAGGCGCAGCGCATCTTTGCCGACGTGAACCAGGAGTTCCCGGCCAACCCGGCGGTGCCGCCGTCGGCCGAAGTGGCGAGCTGGGGCAAGTTCGTGCCCGATACCTTGCCCGTCGAGATTGCCGGCAAGCGCCAGGCCGAGGCCATTCGCCTGATGGATCGCGCTGGCTGGAACTGACTTGGCCCATCCCGCCCAACGCCGCTGGTACCTTCCGGTATTTGCTGTCGCCGCCCTGGTACTGCTGCCGCTGAGCGTGCTGCTGTTGTCCTGGCAGTCGATCGACCTGCAGATCTGGTCCCACCTCTGGGACACCCAGCTGCCGCGTTTGCTGGGCAACACCCTGACCCTGGTGCTGGGCGTCGGCATCGGCGTCACCTTGCTCGGCGTGAGCCTGGCCTGGCTCACCAGCCTCTGCGAATTCCCCGGCCGGCGCTGGCTGGACTGGGCGCTGATGTTGCCGTTCGCCATCCCGGCCTATGTGCTGGCGTTTGTCTTCGTCGGCCTGCTGGATTTCTCCGGCCCGGTGCAAAGCCTGTTGCGCGAGTGGTTCGGCAGTGGCCTGCGCCTGCCCCGGGTGCGTTCCACCGGCGGGGTGATCCTGGTCCTGGTGCTGGTTTTCTACCCCTACGTCTATCTGCTCGCGCGCACCGCCTTCATGGCCCAGGGCAAGGGCCTGATGGAAGCCGCCCGGGTGCTCGGGCAATCGCCCTGGCAGGCGTTCTGGCGGGTGGCGCTGCCCATGGCGCGTCCGGCCATCGGTGCCGGCGTGGCCCTGGCGCTGATGGAGACCCTGGCGGATTTCGGTGCTGTCGCGGTGTTCAACTTCGACACCTTCACCACCGCCATCTACAAGACCTGGTACGGCTTCTTCAGCCTTTCCAGCGCCGCGCAACTGGCCAGCCTGCTGCTCCTGGCGGTGATGCTGGTGCTCTACGGCGAACGCCGCGCCCGTGGCGCCGTGTGTGCTGGCAATGAGCGCCCGCGGGCCCAGCCGCTCTATCGTCTGCACGGGCTCAAGGCGCTGGTGGCCAGCGCCTGGTGCCTGCTGGTATTCGCCTGCGCCTTTGTCATCCCACTGCTGCAACTGCTGGTCTGGTTCTGGCAGCGCGGCCGCTTCGATCTCGATGAGCGTTACACCGGATTGATCCTGCACACCCTCTACCTGGGCGTCATGGCGGCGTTGATCACCGTCAGCGTGGCCCTGTTGCTGGCCTTTGCCCGACGCCAGGCGCCGACCCGGGTCATCCGTTCCGGGGTCAGCCTGGCCAATCTTGGCTATGCGCTACCGGGTTCGGTACTGGCGGTGTCGATCATGCTTGCGTTCAGCTATCTGGACCGGGTGCTGGTGATCCCGCTGTCGGGCTGGTTGGGCGGGGCGGGCAAGCCGTTGCTGCTGGGCAGCCTGTCGGCTTTGTTGCTGGCCTATCTGGTGCGTTTTATCGCCGTGGCCTATGGCCCGCTGGAAAACAGCCTGGCGCGTATCCGACCGTCCTTGCCCGAGGCGGCGCGCAGCCTTGGGGTCAGCGGGCCACTACTGTTTTGCAAAGTGTATCTGCCGTTATTGCTGCCCGGCGCCTTGAGCGCGGCGTTGCTGGTGTTCGTCGATGTGCTCAAGGAAATGCCCGCCACCCTGCTGATGCGCCCGTTTGGCTGGGACACGCTGGCGGTACGGATCTTCGAAATGACTAGCGAAGGGGAGTGGGCGCGAGCCTCGCTGCCGGCCCTGACCCTGGTGCTGGTCGGCCTGTTGCCGGTGATCGGCTTGATTCGTCGTTCGGCGCATCGAATCGGCTAGGTGTCATGGCTCCCCCTTGCGGCTACAATGCGCGGCATTCGGTGCGGTCCGTCTGACAGACCGGGTACGAAACAGGACTCAAGGCCCCACTCATAAAGGGCTCAAGCCGGTTTCCTGCCTGTCCGCGCCTTCGCCACGCCCGGAAGGAGAAACCCATGGGACAGCGTACGCCTCTCTATGACCTGCACCTCGCCCTTGGCGCGAAGATGGTCGATTTTGGCGGTTGGGATATGCCACTGCATTACGGTTCGCAGGTCGAGGAGCACCATCAGGTGCGACGTGACTGCGGCGTGTTCGATGTTTCGCACATGACCGTGATCGATATCACCGGCAGCCAGGCCAAGGCTTGGCTGCGCCATCTGCTGGCCAATGATGTCGAGCGCCTCGACGGACCTGGCCGCGCCTTGTACAGCGCGATGCTCAACGAGCACGGCGGGGTGGTCGACGACATGATCGTCTATCGCATCGAGTCCGGTTATCGCCTGGTGGTCAATGCCGCCACCCGTGATCAGGACATGGCCTGGATGCAGGCCCGGCTCGCCGGCTACGACGTGCTACTGCACGAGCGCCCGGAGTTGGCGATGCTGGCGATCCAGGGCCCCCACGCCCGGCACAAGATCGCCGAACTGGTGACCCAGTCCCGCGGCCAACTGATCCAGCAGCTCAAACCCTTCGAAGGCCGCAGTGACGGCGACTGGTTTATTGCCCGCACCGGTTACACCGGCGAAGACGGTCTGGAGATCATCCTGCCGTCCGACCAGGCCCCCGGCTTTTTCAACGACTTGGTGGGCGCGGGTATTTCGCCCATCGGTCTTGGCGCCCGGGATACCTTGCGCCTGGAAGCCGGCATGAACCTGTACGGCCAGGATATTCACCAGGATGTTTCGCCGCTGGCGGCCAATATGGCCTGGACCATTGCCTGGGAACCGGCCGATCGCGACTTTATCGGACGCAGTGCCCTGGAAGCGGAAAAAAACGCCGGGGCCAAGCTCAAGCTGGTCGGTTTGGTGCTGGAAGAGCGCGGCGTTCTGCGGGCTCACCAGGTGGTTCGGATCGCCGAGGTTGGCGAAGGAGAGATCACCAGTGGTAGTTTCTCTCCTACGCTAAGCAAGTCGATTGCGTTGGCGCGTGTTCCCTCGGCCACGGCTGATCGCGCTGAAGTTGAAATTCGTGGCAAATGGTACCCGGTTCGCGTGGTAAAGCCGACGTTCGTGCGTCATGGTAAAACCCTGATCTGACTTTTCCGGCGGGCCCTCAATCGCTCCGCCACTGATACTTAAATTTGAGGACACTGAATATGAGCGATATCCCAGCTGATCTGCGTTTTGCCGAAAGCCACGAGTGGGCCCGCCTGGAAGCTGACGGTACCGTCACCGTCGGCATCAGCGACCATGCTCAGGAAGCCTTGGGGGATGTGGTGTTCGTGGAGCTGACTGAAGTCGGTACCGAGTTCGCTGCGGGCGATGCCGCCGGTGTGGTCGAGTCGGTGAAGGCGGCTTCGGATATCTATTCGCCGGTGTCGGGCGAGGTGATCGCGGTCAACGAAGCGTTGTCCGGCGAGCCTGAGCTGCTGAACTCCGATCCGCACGGCGCGTGGATCTTCAAGCTCAAGCCGAGCAATGTGGCGGAGCTGGAGAAGTTGCTGGATGCGGCGGCTTACAAGAAGACTATTGGCGAGTAACCCGCCACAGGGTTGAGCCAGCCCTCTCTCCACCGTAAGGGGAGAGAGGGCCGCCGGGGTTACGGCTGCAAGACCGCCTTGACCGCTGCCACCGAACGTTCGACGTCGGCCTTGGTCATGGCGTTGAACATCGGCAACGATACGATCAGGCGCCCGACGCGCTCTGAAATCGGGAACATGCCTTCCTTGAAGCCGCGCTCGCGGTACAGGCTCAGCAGGTGGATCGCCGGGTAGTGATAACCGATGCCGATGCCGCGCTGCTTCATCTCTTCCATGAAGGTCGCCCGTGCCGGCTGGCCGTCCTGACGCTCCGGCAGTACCAGCTGGAACATGTGCCAGTTGCTGTTGGTGAAATCCTTCACCGGTAGCTGGGCACCGTATTTCTCTTCGAAATCACTGCCAAGGCACTCGAAGTAGTACTCGGCCAGCCCGCGACGGTGCGGGGTGATCGCGTCGATATGGGCAAACTGGCCCAGGCCGATGGCGGCGGCGACGTCGGTCATGTTGAACTTGCCGCCCAGCACGTCCACGTCCAGCCCGTCATGGCCGGTACGGGTCACGCCCTGCAGGCGATACTTCTCGGCCAGACGGGCTTCTTCGGCGTTGTTCAACACCAGGCAGCCGCCTTCGGACGACGTGATGTTCTTGTTCGCCTGGAAGCTGAACGACACCAGGTCACCCAGGGCACCGATCTTCTGGCCGTTCCATTCCGAACCCAGGGCCTGGGCCGCGTCTTCGACGATGCGCAGGTTGTGTTTCTTGGCGATGGCGTACAGGCGGTCCATGTCCACCGGCAGGCCGGACAGGTAAACCGGGATGATCGCCTTGGTGCGCGGGGTGATGGCCGCCTCGACCTTGTCCAGGTCGATATTGCGGGTCACCGGGTCGATATCGGCGAACACCGGGGTCGCGCCGACTTCGATGATCACGTTGGCGGTGGCGACCCAGGAGATTGGCGTGGTGATCACTTCGTCGCCCGCGCCGATACCGGCGATGCGCAAGGCGATTTCCATGGTGCAGGTGCCGGAGTTGAAGGTGCGCACCGGACGTCCGCCGAAGTATTCCGACAGTTGCGCTTCAAAGGCCGCGACCTTCGGACCGCTGGTGATCCAGCCGGAGCGCAGGACATCGCCCACGGCGGCAATGGTCGCTTCGTCGATGGTCGGTTTGGAAAAAGGCAGGAAAGGAAGTTCGCTCATGGGGTCGTGACGTCCGATGTGAAGGCCGGGAGTGCTCTACCGGCAGTGAAGAGTAGACAGCAAGGCTGCAATGCTGGCGATGATACTGTTTTAAGGTGAAAAATCGGTGCTTTTTTTGCTGTCCGGACGCTGAACGAGCACGTCGGGCCGGTGCCTGGGCGTCAATCGGCGGTTTTTGCCGGGCAACGCAAAACGCCGCAGGTAAGCGGCGTTTTGGTGTGCGGGTGGAGCGCTTGAATCAGTTTTCGGCGACGGCGTTCTTCGCCAGGATGGCGTTGGCCAGTTCCATGTCGGTGGCCTTCAGGTCTGGATTCTCGGCGCGCAGCTTCTGCATGGCGGCCTCCAGGTAAGGGCCACGGATACCACCATTGCTGGCGACGAAGCTACCGGCATCATCCTGGGCCGCGACCACCAGCTTGTGGTCCTTGAAGGTCAGGTAGGTCGAGCCGGTAGTGGCGCCAGAGGAAATGACGTCACGCAAGAAGCCGTCGGCCATCGCCGCACCAACGGGGAGGGAGAGCAGGGCAAACACGGCAACAGCTGATTTGAGACGCATGAGAGTGACTCCGGTGTGGGTATCTGAAAGGTTTGATGCTCGTCGTCACGCCGTAGTTCCATCGACCTTACTGAATCCTTTCCACCTGCAGGGTACTGCCGTCCTGGCCGACCACCCGGACCTGGGTGCCCACCTCGCTATCCGGCCCGCTGGCCATCCAGACGCTGTCACCGACCTTGATCTTGCCGCGCCCGGCGACAATCGCGACATGCACCACGAACGTCTTGCCGACCAGATCGTGACCGCGCTCATTGAGCCCCGGCTGGTCGCTGGGCCGGGCGTTGCTGCGCTGGCGTTTCCACCAGAGCCAAGCCGTGAGGACCGACAGCACGCCGAACAGCACGAGCTGCAAGGTCCAGTGCAGGCCGGGAATCAGGTAGGTCAGGACGCCCACGGCCGCAGCAGCGGTCCCGACCCATAGCAGGTAGCCGCCGGCGCCGAATATCTCGAAAATCAACAACAGCGTGCCGAGGGCCAGCCAGTCCCAGAACGACAGGTGTTGCAGGAATTCCCACATGGGCGTTGCCTCAGGGTTTCTTGCTGTCGAAGGTGGCCTTGACGATCTCGCCGATGCCGCCGATCGCGCCGATCACCTGGCTGGCTTCCAGCGGCATCAGGATCACCTTGCTGTTGTTGGCCGAGGCCAGCTTGCCCAGGGCGTCGATGTATTTCTGCGCGACGAAGTAGTTCACCGCCTGCACGTTACCCTTGGCGATGGCCTCGGAGACCACCTGGGTCGCCCGGGCTTCGGCTTCGGCCTGGCGCTCACGGGCTTCGGATTGCAGGAAGGCCGACTGCCGGGCGCCCTCGGCTTCGAGGATCTGCGCCTGCTTCTTGCCTTCGGCGGTGAGGATCGCCGAGGCACGCAGGCCTTCGGCTTCGAGGATTTGCGCGCGCTTGACCCGTTCGGCCTTCATCTGCCCGGACATGGCCGCCATCAGGTCGGCGGGCGGGCTGATGTCCTTGATCTCGATGCGGGTCACCTTGATCCCCCACGGCGCGGTCGCTTCATCGACGGTGCGCAGCAGGCGCTCGTTGATGGCGTCGCGCTGGCCGAGCATGGCGTCCAGTTCCATGGAGCCGAGCACGGTACGGATATTGGTCTGCAACAGGTTGCGGATGGCGTGCTCGAGGTTGTTCACCTCGTAGGCGGCCTGGGCCGCGTTGACCACCTGGAAGAAGCACACGGCGTCGATCTGCACCGTGGCGTTGTCGGCGGTGATGACTTCCTGGGGCGGGATGTCGAGCACGCTTTCCATCACGTTGATCTTGCGCCCGATGCGGTCCATGACCGGAATGATGATGTTCAGGCCGGGCTTGAGGGTGTTGGTGTAGCGCCCGAAGCGTTCCACCGTCCATTGATAACCCTGGGGCACGACCTTGAAGCCCATGAACACCAGGGCAATGGCCAGGCCGACGAAGAGTAAAAGTACGCTACCGATTTGCATGACAATTCCCTGTTGCAAGTGTTGATCGAGAAGGCTGTTACCTTGAGTGTAACGGGGCTTGCCTGGATAAAAAGTGTTTACTCGGCAATGGACGCATGTCGTGACACTTTCATCAGCGCTGCTCGCTCTGGGGGGTGACCCGCAACACTTCCTCGACCGTGGTCAGCCCCGCCGCGACCTTCTGCGCGCCGGACAGGCGCAGGCTGCGCATGCCGTCCTTGAACGCCTGGCGACGCAGGGCCAGGAGGTCGGTGTCGGCGTGGATATGCGCCTTGAGGCCATCGTTCAGGACCAGGATCTCGTAGACCCCGGCGCGCCCGCGATAACCGGTGTCGCGGCATTCCAGGCAACCGACGGCGCGCTGCGCACCGCTCGGCATCGGCGCCTGCCAGGGCCGGGTCAGGCTTTGCCAGTCGTCTTCTTCCAGCTGGGTCGGCGCCTTGCAGTGCGGGCACAGGGTGCGCACCAGGCGCTGGGCCATGACCCCGAGCACGGTGGCCTTGATCAGGTAATGCGGCACGCCCAGTTCCAGCAGGCGGCTGATGGCGCTCGGCGCATCGTTGGTGTGCAGGGTCGAGAGCACCAGGTGCCCGGTGAGCGCGGCCTGGATCGCCATTTCGGCGGTTTCCAGGTCGCGGATCTCGCCGATCATGATGATGTCCGGGTCCTGGCGCATCAATGCGCGCACGCCGCTGGCGAAGGTCAGGTCGATATTGTGCTGGACCTGCATCTGGTTGAAGGCCGGCTCGATCATCTCGATCGGGTCCTCGATGGTGCAGAGGTTGACCTCCGAGGTCGCCAGCTTCTTCAGGGTGGTGTACAGCGTGGTGGTCTTGCCCGAGCCGGTGGGGCCGGTGACCAGGATGATGCCGTTGGGCTGGCGGGTCATTTCCTGCCAGCGGCGCAGGTCGTCGGCGCCGAAGCCCAGTTGGTCGAAGTTCTTGAGCAGCACTTCCGGGTCGAAGATGCGCATCACCATCTTTTCGCCAAAGGCGGTGGGCAGGGTCGACAGGCGCAATTCGACTTCACCGCCGTCCGGAGTCTTGGTCTTGACCCGGCCGTCCTGGGGTTTGCGCTTTTCCGCGACGTTCATCCGGCCCAGGCTTTTCAGGCGGCTGACAATCGCCATGGTCACCTGGGGCGGGAACTGGTAGACGTTGTGCAGCACGCCGTCGATGCGAAAGCGCACCGTGCCCTGTTCGCGGCGCGGCTCGATGTGGATATCGCTGGCCCGTTGCTGGAAGGCGTACTGGAACAGCCAGTCGACGATATTGACGATATGGGCGTCGTTGGCGTCCGGCTCCTGGTCGCTGGCGCCGAGGTTGAGCAACTGTTCGAAGTTGCCCGGGTTATGGTTTTTCTGGTCGACCAGGCTGGCCCCGCTGACCGACTTGGCCAGGCGGAAAAACTCCACGGTGAAGCGCTGGATATCCACCGGGTTGGCCACCACCCGGCGAATCGGCAGCTTCAACACGTGGCTGAGGTCGGCTTCCCAGGCCCGTACATGGGGCTGGGCGCTGGCGATGGTCACGCCGTCGCGGTCGACCGCCACCGCGAGGATCTTGTGCCGCTGGGCGAAGGCGTAGGACATCAAGGCGGTCACCGCCGCCACGTTGATCTTCAGCGGGTCGATGCGCAGGTACGGCTGGCCGGCGTGGCGGGCCAGCCAGAGGGTGAGGTTTTCCAGGTCCAGGGGTTTGCCGGGACGGCTCAGGTCGGCCAGTTGCTGGCTGGCGATGAACTCCAGCGGATGCTGCTGGGTATCGCGCGAGGTGCGTCGGGTGGCCAGGGCCTGTTCGGCCGCGTCCTGGCTGATAAAACCCTGGGTCACCAGTTCGCGCAACAGCTCGTTGAGATCCAGCCAACGGTCCTGGGAGAGTGAGGCGACGGACATGCGGGCTCCTATGCGGTCGGTCCTGCAACGGGCGATTCAGACGTAGTCCCTGTCTGATCGTCAATTGCCAAGAATAGACGCGAGGCTGCCTGACGTTGGCGTCGATACCAAGACAAAGATTGCGATTCTTTTCAAAAAACCGTCAGCCCGTGGCCTGTGCACTGTGCAGCTGTGCGCCCTGGGTTGGTTGCAGGGCCACCGAGCAGACGCAGACCAGGTTGCGCATTTTCTCACCAATGACCTGGGCGCGGTGCCAGCTCAGGCCGTCCAGCACGATATCGATCGCCAGCAGCCCGTCGTCCTGTTGCGCCTGCACCTGTTGCGGGGTCAGGAACTGCAGGGCAAACAGGTTCAGCAGGCGACAGAGCAGGTCCGGTTCGGCTTCGGCGAGCACCTGGTAGCGCACCTGGCAGTGGGCGTTGCCCGCCGCCCAGACATCGGCACGGGTGGGAGCGTCATGGAGGGCTTCGGGGGAAGGCATGGTGGATTTTCCTGGGGCGGCGATGGGATAGGCTGGGGAAATTTTTACACGCCTGGCCGGGTATTTCTTATCTATGATGGGCTGATATCGTCTGATCAAGACATGATCTATTCGCTAATATCCGATTAGAGGGTTTTTTTATGCAAGGCGAGCTGGACATCTACGACCGCCGGATCCTGGCCTTGCTGCAAGAAGACGCCTCGCTTTCCAGCGCGCAGATTGCCGAGCAGGTGGGATTGTCCCAGTCGCCCTGTTGGCGGCGGATTCAGCGGCTCAAGGAAGAGGGGGTGATCCGTGCCCAGGTGACCTTGCTCGATCGCAAGAAAATCGGCCTCAACACGCAGATCTTCGCCGAGGTCAAACTCAACGCCCATGGTCGCTCCAACTTCACCGAGTTCACCGAGGCGATTCGCGGTTTCCCGGAAGTGCTGGAGTGTTATGTGCTGATGGGCGCGGTGGATTTCCTGCTGCGCATCGTCACGGCGGACATCGAGGCCTATGAGCGGTTTTTCTTCGAGAAGCTGTCGATGGTGCCGGGGATCCAGGAGGTCAACTCCATCGTTGCCCTGTCCGAGATCAAGTCCACCACCAGTTTGCCGGTATTGCGCCCGGCCTGAGGGTTTATTGGGCGAAGACGTCCTTGACGAACACCAGGGCCGGTTTGCCGTTCTGCGACAAGAACAGCACCGTGTAACGCTCTCCCTGTTCCAGCAGGCCCAGGTCCAGGGGCTCCGTGATCAGGTCGTCGTCGCAGAAACCTTGCACGGACAACTTGACCGGATTGACCTCACGTCGTTCCAGCAAGCCGGGGTTCACGTCATGGAAAATCAGCTGATCCTGCCCGCCTTCGCGGCGCAGACCGCCGCGGCTGCAGTCGGGGTCGGCGTTGATCAAGGCCACTGAAGCCTGGAGGTCATTGAAGTCTTTCGGTTGCTCGCGCACGGTCAGCAGTTCGAAGCCCTTGTCGCCGGGCACGACCACGACGGTCACGAACTCGCCGGGGTCCAGTTTCAAGCTGACCGGCACGCTGACACCGGCACTGCTCAAGGCGCCCGTGACCGATTTGTCAGCGGGTACCGTGGAGAACACCGAGATGGCTGACGGGGCCAGCGTCGAAGGGGTCTGTTCGCCCTCCGGGAGCACGTCGAGGGGCGTGTCCAGGGCGTTGACGAAGCGAATGAAAGCCGAGTCCCGGCTCGGCCCGGTGGGATAGAGCGCGGGATCGGCGTGGGCGGCAGCGAAGCTCATCAGCGTTGCCAGACCCCACAGCAGCTTGCCTGCCCTGTTCATTTTTCGACCGCCTTGAGCGCCGGGGCCTGCAACAGCGCCTTGACGATGTCCTCGCTCCAGGTCTGGTAGCCGGTGCGGGTCAGGTGCTGGCCGTCAATGGTCGCCCACTGGCCCTTGCTGGAGAACTGCAACGAGTCGATATAGCTGCACGGCGCGACATTTTTCCCCAGGAAGTCCGACATGGTCTTTACCCGTTCGTAGGTCTTGCCGTACATGCCGCCTTCGCTGCCCCAGTTCGGTCCGATCCAGACGCAGGGCGTGTGATGGGCGGCGATGGCCTTGACCAGGCTGTCGGTCTGTTTCCAGATCCAGGCCTTGGGGAAGCTCGGTTTGTCGTAGCTGGCCATGGTGTCGCCCATGACAATCAGGATGAGGCTGGGTTTGTCGTTGTCCAGCAAGTCGCCGATCGGGCGGGTCGACGCACCGACCAGCACTGTGGCCTCGGCCGTGCCCCGGCGTTCGGCGCCGCCGCAGGGGCTGGGCGTGGCCTTGAGCCAATCGCCGGCATTGGCCCCGCAGATCCCCAGGGAGTGGACCTGGGCACCCTGTCGGCTGAGGGCATCGTGCAGCGGGTTGAGCAGAAAGTCCGGGGTGGCCAGGTGGCTGTCGCCGATAATCAGGATCGTCAGGCCCGCCAATAGGGATGAGGTTGCCACGGTGCACGCTCCCTGGAGTCAGTTGGAGTAAGGCGAACGATAGGGGCTGACCGGCAAGGCCATGGGCACGGTCATTTTCTCGAACAGGTAACGCAGGTACAGCTCGGCGCTCACCTGGCGGTAATCCTGGGCGTTATCAATGCCCAGGGAACCGCCGAGCAGCACGTTCGAGCCGAGCCGGTATTCGCCCGCCGCATTCAGGTTGTAGCCGATGCCGGTGCTGCTCTGGCCCGGATACGAGAGGTTGTTGGCGGCCTGTTCGGCGGCGTGGCCGGGAAAGTAGTCGGCGCCTTTCTGGTCGATGTGCTGGACCCCCACCGCGCCGCTGAGCTTGTAGGTGAAACGGTCGGAACGCTGGGACCAGGTGACCGGTACCGCCATGGAGAAGAACGTCTGCGGGCTGAAGTAGCCGCCGTGGCCGTAGGTGAAGAAGCCCTGGTTGTTCGCGTAGGACAGGGCCGTGGTGCTCAGGCCCACGGTCAGTTTGTCGTCGGGCTGGTTGTCCAGGTACCAGTAGATCCCGCCGCCCAGTTCGGAGCGGGTGTTGGACTCGACGTTGTTGCCGATCAGCTTGTGCAGGGCGCCGTAGCCGTAGACCCCGACTTCCTGGTCGTCGTAGCCGAGCTGGGCGCGTCCGCCGTTGGCCGTTACGCCACCCCAGGTCACGCCGGTCCGCCGGTCCTCGGTGCCGGCGAAGGAGGTCACGCTGTCGGTGACCGGGCGCCGCGAGAGGGCGATGCTGTAGTGCATGTTGGGACTGGACACCAGCGGCTGGTCCAGGCTCACGCCGCCAATCACCGTGTTGTAGGTGAAGCCCACGGGGCTGACGCCGATATCGGCCTTGATGCCGTGCTCCGGGTTTTCCACCGCCACCGCCATGCCCACGCCGTTGGCCTGCTGCGAGCCGGGGGAACCGCTGGCCAGGCCGCTGCCGAAGCGTGTGAGGCTGTCGCTCTGGACACTCCCGGCGTGCAGCGAGACCGGCGTCACCCGCAGCGCCACGCGATTGTCACCGGCGGGCAGGTTGGCTTCGAAGGGTGTCTCGACATCGGTCAGTTTGCTCAGGCCCGATTCATTGTTGTTGCTGCGCACGCTCAGGCCCTGGGCGATATAACCGCTGCGCTCCTGGAGAATGTCATTCAGGGCCTGCTGCGCCGGGCTCAGGTCCGCACGCGAGGGTTCTCCCGAGCGGCTCCCGGGGGCAAAGGGATTACCGCTCGGGGCCGGGTCGCTGTCCGGGCCGCCGTCGGAAGCGTCCGAACTGGTGTAGAGCGACGGCGCCATGGCCGGATCCGGTGGCATGGTATCGGCTGCCTCGCTGCCCGGCGTCAGCGGATCCACGCTGCGGGCCGCGACGCGGCGCGATTGTCCGGTCTGATTGCGGAAGGGGTTGTCGCTGTCGTCGTCCGGGCTGTCGAGGGGTTGGCCGTCGCGGCGTTGGCCACCTTCGATGGCCACCGCCTGGCGCAGCAGTTCGGCGGCCTCGGCGCTTTTGCCCATGGCGCGGTAGGTTCCGGCCGCGCTGATCAGCACTTTCGGCACCCCCGGCTTGAGCGCCAGGGCGGTCTTGAGGGACTGGTCGGCCTGGGCGTAGTCGTGGTCCTGGGCGGCCAGGCTGGCGACGCTCAGTTGCAGGTCGGCGTTGCGCGGATCGTTCTGCAGCAAGGGTTTGTACAGCGCCATGGCCTTGGCGTTGTTGCCGTTGGCGGCATACATCCGCGCCAGCGCCGAAATCGCCTGGGTGTCGTGGGGGTATTGCTTCAGGATCGGCTTGAGCAGGTCGTAGGCCCCGGCCAGATTGCCTTTCTCGCGCAACTGGTCGGCCTGCTTGATGCGATACAGCTTCACCAGCTCGGCATAGTGGCGGCGATCGCTGTCGTTGAACCGCGCCCCTTGCAGGGAGCGGAGGATGTCCGCGGCATCGTTGTCCTGGTCGGCCTTGAACAGGATGTCGGCGTACAGCAGTTGCAGTCTGGCGTCGGGACTGGGGGAGCGTTCCACCAGGTTGCGCATCAGGGCCACGCCCTGTTGCGGTTGCCCGGCGTCGATATAGGCCGAGGCCAGGATCGCCACCCGATCCGGCTTGCCGGCGGTCAGGGCCTGGCTGCGGGCCAGCAGCGCCTGGGCTTCCTGGCGCTGGCCGCGCCTGAGGTTATCGACGGCGGCTTGGGTCTGCACATGCAGGGCGATCTCCTTGCCCAGTTCGTCCATCTCGCGGCTGCGCTTGGCCGGCGGGATGCGCGCCAGGGTGGCCTGGGCGTCCTGCCATTCGCCCAGCTGGACCGCGAGCAAGGTCCGGGTATACAGGGCATCGGGTTGGTCGGGGTGGCGTTTGAGCAGGTCGTTGACCTGGTCCTTGGCGGCCTGGGTGCGGCCTTGCCCCAGGTAGATCCGCGCCAGGGCAAAGCGCGTCCAGGTATTGCCCGGGTCATCCACCAGCGCCTGGCGGTAGGCTTGCTCGGCGGCGCGCAGGTCGCCGCGCTGTTCGGCGAGCCGCGCCACCTGGGTGGCGCGCAACGAGCGGATGGACACGGCGGAGCCCAGGCGGGCCTGGTCCGCCGGCGGGATCGAGTCGATCAGCTTGAGCGCTTCATCGGCTTTGCCCTCCTGCGAGAGCACCGCGATCAGGCCGCTCAGGGCCTGGGGATCGTCGCGATGACTGGCGAGGATGCGCCGGTAGCTGGCCTCGGCCTGGGCCAGTTGGCCGCGCTCGGCCTGCAAGTTGGCCAACGCCACCTGACTGGCTGGCTGGCCGGGGTTCTGGCGGGCGGCCTGTTCGATCATGTTTCGCGCCTGGTCCTCACGCCCGGCCTTTTGCGCCTCGCTTGCGCCGGCCATCAGCCGCCAGTAGCGGACGTTGTCCAGCGCCTGTTTCCAGGGCCGTCCGCCGGGCTGTTGGGTAGCCCGCAGCAACAAGTCCTCGGCCTCGTTCAGACGGTCCTGCTTTTGCCGCAGGATACCCAGGCCGCCGAGGGCGTCGGGGTCGTTGGGTTTCTCCTTGAGGCGAGCCTGGAACGCCTGCTCGGCGGCGGCCAGATCACCGCCCTCAAGCGCCTGCAGGCCTTGGGCGTCTTGCGGGTCGCGTTGCCAGGCCGGGGCCTTGCGGACGGGGGCTGCACTGCTGCGGGCGAGGGTCTTGCCCTTGTTCATCAGGTCGCGGATTTCCTTGTCGTCCGGGTGCGCGGCGAGGAACTGTTCGAATAGCGGGACTTGCGCCGGCGCCGGCGGGCCGATCCAGGTCAGGGCGAAGCGCCAGGTTTCGTTGGCGTCGCCGCCGACATCCTTGTCCTTGGAGAGGACCGCCAGGCGACGGATGCCTTCGGCCCGGGTGTCGAGGTTGCGGACCATGTGCTTGGCCAGGAACAGCGCCACGGCGTGGTCGTCCGGGCGCTCGCGCAGCAGTCGTTCAAGACCGGCGCGGGCCTCCTGTTCACCGCCCTTGGTGTAACCCAGCAGGTAGTAATACTCGCGGGCCAGGGTTCCCTGGGGCTGGCGCCCATTCAGCAACTGGCGGTAGATCTTCACCGCGTCGTCGTACTTGTCGGCGTCCACCAGTTGCCGGGCCTGGGCCAACAGCCGGGCCTGCTCATCGCTGCCCAGGGCAATGTCCTGTTCGAGCTGCTGGGCCTGGCGGGGCTGCGGCACCAGTGCCTGCAAACGGGCCAGGTACTTTCTTGCTTCCTCCGGGCGCTTGAGCTGGACGTTGCTCAGCCCCAGGCCATAGAGCGCTTCCGGTTGATCGGGGGCGATCAGCAGCAACTTGTTCCAGGCGTCGATGGCCCGGTCGGGGTTGTTCTGCGACTGCCAGTAGCGTCCTTGCTCGATCAGTTGCGCCTGTGGATCGTCGGCCCGGGCCTGAAGGATCGGGCTGGCCAGGGCAAACAACAACGTCAGGGTGAGGGTGTGGCGCATGCCTGTTCTCCCGCGCCGCGCATTCACGACAACCGCCGTTTGGCCTGGGCTCGCAGCCCCAGGAAGATCAAGGCACAGAGCAGTACGAAGCCGATCAGGACCGCGAGCAGCATCCCGCTCAGATGCCGCGACAGCAGCAGCTGCAAGTGCCGGAACCAGCCCAGGTGGCCGACGTAGTACGGCTGGTCGGCGGCCAGGGTGGTGATCTGCTTGTCCTGGATCACGGCCAGGCTGCCCTGGATCAGGTCCTTGTAGTCATCGCCACCGATCATCGCCGCGGTCACCTCGCCCAGTCGCGCCGGGTCGCTGCTGGAGACCACCACCACACTGCGACCGCTTTTGAGCGGCGACTCGAAGCCCGCCAGGTAAGGCGTGCCTCGGCCCGACCAGGCCAGGGTGGTGCGGGTCTTGCGCAGCGCCGCCTCCGAGGCGGGGCTGAACCAGTCGTGAATGCGCAAGGCCAGGTCGCTCAGGTCGAAGAAGTGCCGGCTGCCTTCGCTACGGGCCGGCGACGCGTCGGCCCATTGCTTGAGCAGGGGTTGGTCGTTGCCGGTGGCGAACACCAGCAGGTCCTTGTCGCTGACCGCCTCGACGTCACGGGCCTGGATCACTTGCAGGCCGGTGGCCGGATAGCCGGTGGATTCGCCGAAACGCCCGAGCACGGTGAGGAAGGCGCTGAGGGTCGCGGGCTCCTGGGTGTCGGGCATCACCACTGCGGTTTCCGAGAGGTCGGCCAGGCGGGTGAAGGGGAAGCCGCTGTCGCGGAACTTGCCCAGGTCGGGCATCGCCGTGTAGTGGTCCAGGCCGCTCAGGTCGAGGGTCGAATCGCCTTCGATCTGGCCGCGCATGTCTTCGACGATGACGTCCCGGCATTCGCCTTGTTTGACATAGTCGTACAGGTAGCGCATTTGCAGCTGCGATTCGTAGGTGGCGATGCCCAGGGGCAGATACATGCTGGCTTCGCGGGGCAGGCTGTCGTCTTTCTTCAGCCATTCGAGCAGGTCCGGGCTGCCGTTGAGATTGGGGATCGACGGCAGTTGCATCGAGCGCACAAGGTGATCGTTGAGGTGCACCAACAGTGCCGAGTTGGTCGAGAACTGCTGCGGTGTGTAACGGTATTTGAGCAGCAGCGGGGCGCCGCGTCCGCGCCACTCGAACAGGTCCGGCGGCAGGCGCAGGGGAATGATGATGTCCTCGGGGCTGTAGCCGGAGACGTGCAATATCCGGGCGTCGACCAGTTCGCCGAGCTTCACCGGCCGGTCGGTCGGCAGCCAGTTGGGCGCGTCATAGGGCACGCGCACCGGCAGCGGGTCGAGGTGGTCGATCAGTGCGGTGGCGCCGGACAGCGACTGGCTGCCCAGGGCCACGGCCATGGCGGCGGTCTTCAGCTCCGCGTCATTGCGCCCGCTGATCACCAGCAACTTGCCATAGGGGTCGTTGGGGTTGGTCATCATGGTCACGCTGGGGCCGCTGGCCGGATTGCTCGACAGCTCGCCCAGCGCCAGGGTTTCGCGGTGGGTGACGAAGACAATCGCATTACCCTTGGCTGGCAGTTGCCCGACGCTGGCGGGGAAGGTCGCGGTGCGGTAGCTGGCCAGGGCGCCGAACTTGGAAGCGATCGCCGCGGCCGCTTCCAGCTTGGCCGGGCTGGGGTTGGCGTCGAAGACGAAGGGCAGGACCAGCGGGCGAGCATCGTGGCGGTCGAAGAACGGCACCGGCAGCAGGGCCAGGTCGTTTTTCAGGGCGATGGGCGAATACTGGATATTCAGTTGGCTGTCGTTGCCGACCCTGGCCCACAGGCTCGAGTGCAACGGGTCTTCGCATTGCATCGTGTAGTGCCCGATCAGTTGCAGGTCCAGCCGGTTGAAGTCGGTGATCAGTCGCGCGGGGATTTCGACGACTTTCTCCAGATCCTTGCCGGCTTGCTCCCGAGGTAGTGGCAGGCTGACGGCGACCTTGTCGTTGACCAGCACGTTGATCTGCGACAGTTCGGGCAGCATCAGCGCCGAATAGCCGTAATGCAGGACCACCTGGACGCCGGTCACCACCTGGTCGGCGGGAATCCCGAAGTCGACGCTGTCGGTCGACTCGACGCCGCGCAGGTACAAGGGGTCGCGGCGTCCCAGTTGCTTGAAGGTCAGGCTGTAGCTGTTCTTGTCGCCGACGATCACCTGGGCCTGGCTGGTGCCGACGGCCGGGCTGCTGCGGTTGTCTGTTTGCGTCACGGCGTTGCCGCTGCCCGGATAGACGCCGCAGCAGACCAGCAACAGGAGGGCGTAACGAATGCAGCGTCCATCGCTGCCAGCGGAGAATATCGGGCTCATGGCGTGTCCAGGGCAGGTACTGAGGAAGAGGTGCCGGAGCGCCGCCGTTCGAGCGCCTGGCCGGGTAATCTGAGGGTTGCCTTGAGCAACTCGGAAACGCCGTGCACGGCAATCACGCTGATCGCGCGCAGGGCCATGAGGGGCGAGTCGGGTACGCTGGTGCCCCAGTTCCGCGCCCAGGTGTCGGCGCGCGAGAAGGTCAGGTGGACCAGGTCGCTTTGCTGGCTCAAGGTCATCGGGTCGAAGCGGATGCCGACCGTATTGTCGCGGCTGAAGACCACGCTGCCGTCGAAGTGATAGTGCTGCTTTTGGCGAAACAGCGAGACCCGCAGGGGCGTGCCGAGGGGGATCGATTGACCTGGCGCCAGTTTCAGGCCCAGGCCGCTCTGGGAGAAGTCCTGGGTGTGGCTGTGATACTCGGTGCCGTCGGCCAGCCGCAGGCCGACCGGCAATTTCGCCTCGACCCGGGGTTCGGCCCGTACCTGGCGGGTTTCGCTGGCGACCGCGATGGCGGCGGCGCACATGATCGCGTTGTACAGGGCCCAGACCTGGTTGAGCAGCACTGTTTCATCGGTGGTGACATTGGCGCCGAGGTAGTCGTAGACCCCATACACCACGGCGGCGATGTTCAGCACCAGCAGCACGATGTAAGGCCGGGCCATCTTCCAGTCGAAGAACCCATGGTGCAGGTCACCGCCCTTGTCCGTGACGTTGAAGTGCCCGGACTTGGGCTTGAGCATGCCCATCAGCACCGGCGTCAGGATGTACCAGGCCAGTACCGTTTCGTAGACCTCGTTCCAGTACGAATGGCGGAATCGTCCCTGGATGCGCGAGTTGGTCAGGTTGGCCAGCAACAGATGCGGCGCGGCGTAGGCGGCCACCATCAATGGCGCGGCATGGAAGATCTGCGCGCCGAACACCAGGTAGGCCAGGGGCGCGGTGAGAAACACCAGGCGTGGAAAGCCATAGAAGAAGTGCAGCATGGCGTTGCTGTAGCAGATGCGCTGGCCCAGGGTCAGGCCGCGGCCGAGCATGGGGTTGTCGGTGCGGAAAATCTGCGTCATGCCGCGGGCCCAGCGCACCCGCTGATTGATATGCCGCGAGAGGTTTTCGGTGGCCATGCCGGCGGCTTGGGGCAGGGCCAGGTAGGCGGTGTTGTAGCCGGCGCGGTTGAGCTTCAGCGAGGTATGGGCGTCCTCGGTGAGGGTGGTTTCATCCATCCCGCCGATGGCTTCCAGCGGCGCCCGGCGCATCAGGGCGCAGGAGCCGCAGAACATCGCGGCGTTCCACAGGTCGTTGCCGTCCTGCACCAGGCCGTAGAACAACTCGGCTTCGTTGGGGACCTCCTGGTAGGTCTTGAGGTTTTTTTCGAAAGGGTCCTGGGAAAAGAACACATGGGGGGTTTGCAGCATTGCCAGCTTGGGATCCTTGAGAAACCAGCCCATGCTGATTTGCAGGAAGGAGCGCGAGGGCACGTGGTCGGCGTCGAAGGCGGCAATGTATTCGCCGTGGGTGACCTTGAGCGCCGCGTTGAAATTGCCGGCCTTGGCGTGCAGGTTGTTGTCGCGGGTCAGGTAGTGCGCACCGACGCTCTCGCAGAACAACCGGAATTCGTCGCGGTGGCCGTCATCCAGCACATGAACCTTGAGCTTGTCTGCTGGCCAGTTCATCCGCAGTGAGGCGAACACGGTGAGCTTGACGATCTCCAGCGACTCGTTGACGGTGGTGATGAACACATCGACGCTGGGCCATTGTGCCGGGTCCTCGCTGAGCAGGATCGGCCGGCGCTTGAGCGGCCAGGCGGTCTGCACGTAGCCGAACACCAGCACCAGCAGCGCATAGAGCTCGGCCAGGACCAGGGTGTAGCCGAACAGCATGTCGTGGAAGTTCTCCAGCTCCAGGGTCTCGGTCAGGCGCCAGTACATGTAGCGCAGCGAGGCGATCAGCGACAGGCTGATCATGGCGATGATCGGCAGGTGACCTTCGAAGCGTCGCAGGACCAGGACCGCGACCACGCAGGCAAGGCCGAACAGGGCTTGCTGGAGCAGGTCCGCGGGAGCGCTGATCACCCCCGCCAGGACCACGGCGCAGAGGATCGCGGCGCAGAGGATCAGGCCCAGCCGCAACGGCTGCGACCATTGGCGAGCGTAGTGCAGGGAGGTACCGAGCAGGCGTTGGACGCGGCGTTCGAAGGTCATGGGCGCTGTGACTCCAGCTGATCGTGGAGCTTGTCGGCGATGGCCAGGATGTCCTGGCAGCCACGGGATTCGGCGGATTGCTCGAACGGATTGCATTCATAGGCCAGCGCCTCGGCGATGGCCTCGTCCCAGGTGACCGTGCCGAGCAATTGGGTTTTCAGTTGGCTCTCGAGGATCTGCGCAATGTCCACGGACAAGGGGTGGGCGTTGTCCACGCCGTTGATCACGAACCAGCAGCTTGCCGGCCTTTCACCGCCCAGGTGGGGTTTGATCGCGGTGATCAGGCGCTCGAGGGCGGCATGGGAAGCGGCGTCGGGCCGGACGACGGCGACCACCAGGTCGGCCATGTGCAGCGCCTGCTGCTGATAGATCGTGCTGCCGGGCGGGGTGTCGATGATCAGTGTGTCGTGCTCGCGGAGGGCCAGTTCGTTCAGGTGGCGGGCCAGCCAGTGCGGGTCACCTTCGAGTTGGTGCTCAAGGGCTTGCAACTGTTGCGGGTCGTTCTCGCCGAAGGCCAGCAGCCGGGTGTTGGCGTAGCCGGTTTGCGCGAGGTCGTGCCAGCTCTGCTGTTCCAGGCTGGCCTGGCAGATGCCTTGCACGGGGGGGCGGGTACCCAGGTGATGGTGTTGCGCATTCTGCGGGTCGAGTTCGAGGACGATGGCCTGCCGGTCAGCGCTGTTGAGCAGGATTGCCAGCAGACTGGCCAGGGTACTGCGGCCGACGCCGCCCCGGGTCGAGACCACCGCAATGATCCGGCCCGGAATCTGGGTGGCGAGGGCCGGCTGGTGCTCTTGCGTGGCTTGCGCCTGGCGTTGCCGGGCAAGGTCTTGGAGCCGCTCGCGCAACGAGGGGGTTGCGGTTTTTTCAGGCGTGCCGGTATCACCCTGGACGAGCGGCGGCGGTGCCTGTTCGACAGGTGTGGATGCTGGAGGTTGGGGGGCCACAGGGACGGGCGCTGGCGTTTCGGTGAAGACCCGGGCCACCTCGATTTCCCGATAGCGGTCGGCCTTGGCGCCGAACTTTCCCATCAGGTTCGCAACATCATCGTCGTCATCTGAAGGCTGCATGACAGCACCCATCCGTACCATTCTAAGAAAATCTTGAAAGGGGACAGATACGGCTAATCACACAATGCCGTCGTGCTGCATGCCTACCGGGCGGTGAGGCAAACGATGGTGTTCTTAAAGGTGTCGCCTGAACGTCTGCGATAGAACCGACGGCACTTAGTGTTAATCCAGAGTGCTTTATCGATCTATCAGGTTCAAATGTAGACCAGATTTACCGATGCAAGAAATTTTCGGTGGGTCGTGTGTCGAACAGCACGCGGCTGTACGACAGGTGTGGCACGTTTACCTGTAGGAGCCGGCTTGCTGGCGATGGCGATTTTTCAGGCGACAACGCTGTCGACTATCAGATCGCAATCGCCAGCAAGCCGGCTCCTACAGTTGACCGTATTGAGCCAAGTGGCAACGGGGTTACAGACGCAACAAGGTCTTCCAGGCACGGCTCTGGAACACCGTCAGTGCCTGCTGCACCCGGGCTTCCAGCACTTCATCGCTGATATCGGTCTCGGCCAGTTGCGCCAGCTTGTTCATTTCACCGAACAGGCGATCCAGCTCCGGCAGTTCCAGCACGCCACGGGCCAGATGCAGCCAGGCCTGGATGCGCTCGATACGCGGCAGTTGTTCGGCGAGGTCTTCCGGTTGCTGCTGGTAGCGTCCCAGTTGCAACGACGTGGCTTCCTCGGCCAGCAACCGTGGCAACCAGTTCTGCAACTGCGCCGCGCCCTGGCGATTGCCGCGGGTGGTGCGCTCGGCGGTCCAGCTACGGGCCAGCAACCAGCGCGAGGTGTTCAGCGAGAACAGGCCCCAGCGCACATCTTCCAGTTCTTCCAGGAATTGCTCCGGCGCGGCCTTGCGCACGTCTTCGTCTTCCAGGCCCGCGTGGAGCAGTGGGCGCCAGTCTTCCAGCAAGGCATCCAGGGCGCTGCGCAGCTCACTGGTGGATTGCCGTGGCGCGGCCTGGCCGAGGCTGCCGAGCAGGGCGCGCAACTCGGTCAACTGCGCGACCCAGTCCTGCAGCAAACGCCAGTGACCGTTGAAACGGTATTGTTCGGCCAGCCGCTGGCTGCTGGCGAGCAAATGCCAGCCCAAGGCGGCGAACGCATCGTCCAGCGGCATCTCGGCGGTCAATTGCGGGGCCGGCAGGCTCAGCGAATAGCTGTTGGCATCGAACAGGCGATAACCGCGCTCGGCCTTGCTGATATCGCATGGCATCAGCGCCAGTTTCTCGGCCAGTTCGGCGGCCAGTTCCAGCAACGCGGCCGGCTCGCCTTCGCGCAATTCCAGTTCCAGCTCGCAGATTTCTTCCTGTCGCGCGCCGGCGATGACAAAACCCAGGTCCAGGGCGGCTTCGATCACCACCTTGGCCTTGCCGCGACCCCAGGCGATTTCGGCGCGTTCGCGGACGAAATCGGTGGTGAAGATCGGCTTCAGGGTTTTCTTGTCCAGCTCGGCCAGCGCTTCGGGCCAGCATTCGCCGTCGAGTTTTTTCACATCGAGCTTGGCCTTGGCCAGGTGCCAGTCGTACTCGTTGCGTTCCGACAGGCCGGCAACGCTCTGGCCGCGGGTCTTGAGGGTCTGGATCACTTCTTCGCCGTCACGGCGCAGGCGCAGGGCGACCTTGGCCTTGGCCAGGTCACGCTCGGGGGTGTCGAAATACTGATTGGTCAGCTCGCGACGTTCCCAGCCACTTTTGTTGCGTTTTTTCAGCAGCGGGTGTTCGCGCAGGGCGGCGAGGGTTTCGCGGCTGACGCGGAGTTTGATTTCGGTTTCTTTCTGCATGGCCGGAAAATCCAGGATCGGGAGCGCAGCCGGGGGAGAAGGGGGCTGCCTAGGCCGTGCAGTGTACAGGACAAGCGGGCGGCACGCGTCGCGGCGGTTTATTCCAGGCGTCGGATGGCTCTATGATGAGCCTCGCCTTGGAGTTCGGGAGTCAGCGTCATGCCGTTGCCGTCGATGAAAGATCAATTCGCTGCGCTGATTGCCGCGCCGTCCGTCAGCTGTACCCAGCCGAGTCTGGATCAGTCCAACCGTCCGGTGATCGATCTGCTGGCGACCTGGCTCGGCGACCTGGGCTTCAGCTGCGATATCCAGCAGGTCAGCCCCGGCAAGTTCAACCTGCTCGCCAGCTTCGGCAGTGGCCCCGGCGGCCTGGTGCTGGCCGGGCACAGCGACACCGTACCGTTCGATGGCGCGCTGTGGCAGACCGACCCGCTGAAACTGACCGAAGTCGATGGCCGCTGGGTCGGCCTGGGCAGTTGCGACATGAAGGGCTTTTTCGCCCTGGCCATTGAAGCCGTGATCCCGTTGCTCGAGCAACCGTTCAAGCAGCCGCTGCTGATCCTCGCCACCTGCGACGAAGAAAGCTCCATGTCCGGCGCCCGGGCCCTGGCCGAAGCCGGTCGGCCGCTGGGTCGCGCCGCGGTGATCGGCGAACCCACGGGCCTGAAGCCGATCCGCCTGCACAAGGGCGTGATGATGGAGCGCATCGAGATTCTCGGGCGCAGCGGCCACTCCTCCGACCCGAGCCTGGGCCATAGCGCCCTGGAGGCCATGCACGACGCCATCGGCGAGCTCAAGGGCCTGCGCTGGCAATGGCAGCGCGAATACAACAACCCGCAATTCAGCGTGCCCCAGCCGACCCTGAACTTCGGCTGCATCCATGGCGGCGACAACCCCAACCGCATCTGTGGCCAGTGTTCCCTGGAATTCGACCTGCGGCCTTTGCCGGGCATGGACCCGAGCGTGCTGCGGGCGGCGATCCGCGCCAAGCTCGAACCCCTGGCGCAACGGCACCAGGTAAGGATCGACTACGCGCCGCTGTTTCCCGAAGTGCCACCGTTCGAACAGGCCGCTGACTCGGAACTGGTCCACGTCGCTGAAAAAATCACCGGCCATCGCGCCGAGGCAGTGGCATTTGGCACCGAAGCGCCTTATCTTCAGCGCCTTGGCTGCGAAACCCTGGTCCTGGGCCCTGGCGACATCGCGTGTGCGCATCAGCCGGGGGAATACCTCGAAATGTCACGTTTGCAGCCTACCGTGCATCTACTGCGTGAATTGATTCAACATTACTGCTTGAGCCCGGCCGCAACCTTGCGTTAAATGCGCGGCTCATTGATTTTTCCTGAATACCCAAGGAGAGCGCGCGTGTCGCCAAGCCTGTTCCGACGATAACCAACAGCCCGTTGTGCGTTTTGACGTTGCACCTCTTTTCTATTGGCTGTTTTTTATACAGGTTCAGGTTTTATGCCCGATTACGTGAATTGGCTTCGCCATGCGTCTCCCTATATCAATGCCCACCGGGACTGCACCTTCGTGGTCATGCTCCCTGGCGACGGTATCGATCACCCCAACTTCGGCAATATCGTCCACGACCTGGTGCTGCTCCACAGCCTGGGCGTGCGGCTGGTGCTGGTGCACGGCTCGCGTCCGCAGATCGAAAGCCGCCTGGCGGCGCGTGGCCTGACCCCGCATTACCACCACGGCATGCGGATTACCGATGCGGCCACCCTGGAATGTGTGATCGACGCCGTCGGCCAACTGCGGATCGCCATCGAAGCGCGTTTGTCCATGGACCTGGCCGCCTCGCCGATGCAGGGCTCGCGGTTGCGGGTGGCCAGCGGCAACCTGGTCACGGCGCGGCCGATCGGCGTGCTCGAAGGGGTCGACTATCACCACACCGGTGAAGTGCGTCGGGTCGACCGCAAGGGCATCAATCGCCTGCTCGATGAGCGCTCGATTGTCCTGCTGTCGCCGCTGGGTTATTCGCCTACGGGGGAAATCTTCAACCTGGCCTGCGAAGACGTGGCAACCCGTGCCGCCATCGATCTGGAAGCGGAGAAGCTCCTGCTGTTCGGTGCCGATCACGGCCTGATCGATGAAAATGGCAAGTTGGTCCGGGAACTGCGTCCGCAGCAGGTCCCGGCGCATCTGCTGCGTTTGGGCACCGATTACCAGGGTGAGTTGCTGGACGCGGCGGCGCAGGCCTGTCGCGGTGGCGTGGCGCGCAGCCATATCGTCAGCTATGCCGAGGACGGCGCGCTGTTGACCGAGCTGTTTACCCGTGACGGTGGCGGTACGCTGGTGGCCCAGGAGCAGTTCGAACTGGTGCGTGAGGCGGCTATCGAAGATGTCGGCGGTTTGCTCGACCTGATCAGCCCGTTGGAAGAGCAGGGCATCCTGGTGCGGCGTTCGCGGGAAGTGCTGGAGCGCGAGATCGAGCAGTTCAGCGTGGTGGAGCGCGAAGGCATGATCATCGCCTGTGCGGCGCTGTATCAGATCGCTGATTCGGAGGCGGGGGAGTTGGCGTGCCTGGCGGTGAACCCGGAGTATCGCCATGGCGGTCGCGGCGATGAGTTGCTGGAGCGGATTGAAACGCGGGCGCGGGCGCAGGGGTTGAAAACCTTGTTCGTACTGACGACCCGGACGGCGCACTGGTTCCGCGAACGTGGCTTTGAGCCGAGCAGCGTGGAACGGCTGCCGAGCGCGCGGGCTTCGCTGTACAACTACCAGCGTAATTCGAAGATTTTCGAAAAAGCCCTTTGATTCAAGCGGGTCTGGTCCTTGAGGTTTTTGTCGGCCTCAAGGGCCTCTTCGCGGCGGTGCGGCGTCCCGACAAGCCCTGCTCCTACAGTTTTGCGTCGTACAGAAAAACTGTGACCGCTGCGAATTTGTAGGAGCAGGGCTTGCCCGCGAAGGCGTCAGCCCAGGCACCGCATCAGTAACTGACGGCCAGAATACTCGCCTGGTACGACCCGACAAACACGTCGAAATCCCCCACCTCGTTCTGCTCCAGCTCAGACTGTTGCACCAGGGACTTGCGGGCCGCGTCCTCGAAGCCGGCCTGGTCTTCCTTGCTCAACGGCTGACCACGGAAAAATTCGGCATGGGCCTGGCTCTGGCGCATCGAGAATTGCGCGAAGCTTTCCTTGTGCTCGGTCATGCTCGCCAGCACCTGGGCCGATGGCGTCAGGGACGAATCCTTGACCTTGGCAAGCTGCTCGTCCAGGGCCTTGGCGTGGCTGTCGCCACCGTGGCTGCGGTCCAGCAACGCCGCCAGCGGCGCGATCTTCTCCAGCAACTCGTTAGCCCATTCCTTCAGGCCCACCGCCTCACCCCGACGCTGCAACTGCAGGCCCGGACGCCGACCTTCCTTCACCACGCTGAGGAAGTTCGAGGTGGCATTGCCGCACTCGTTGGTTTCGAACAGCGGGCTCTCGTTCAATGCGCAATACAGCAGGAACGCATCGAGGAAGCGCGCCTCGGTCAGATCGATGCCGGTCGGCAGGAACGGGTTGATGTCCAGGCAGCGCGCCTCGACATACTGCACGCCACGGGCCATCAGCGCCTGGATCGGCCGCTCGCCGGTGTAGGTCACGCGCTTGGGGCGAATGTTGGAGTAGTACTCGTTTTCGATCTGCAGGATGTTGGTGTTGAGCTGTACCCACTCACCGTCCTTGTGCGTGCCGATCTCTACGTAAGGTGCGTAGGGAGTGGCCACCGCCTTGCGCAGGCTGTCGATGTAGCTGTCCAGATCGTTGTAGCACGGCGTCAGGCCGGCCTGGGCGTTGCTCTGGTAACCCAGGTCGCTCATGCGCAGGCTGGTGGCGTAGGGCAGGTACAGCGTATCGGCGTCGAATTGTTCCAGCGAATGGGAACGCCCGCGCAGGAAACCGGCGTCCAGGGCCGGCGATGCGCCGAACAGGTACATCAGCAGCCAGCTGTAACGGCGGAAGTTGCGGATCATCGCGATGTAGGCCAGCGACTGATAGTCGCGGTCCGTACCGACGAAGCCTTCGGCCTGCTTGAGCACAGGCCAGAGGCTTTCCGGCAGCGAGAAGTTGTAGTGAATCCCGGCAATGCACTGCATGGTCTTGCCGTAGCGCAGGGCCAGGCCCTGGCGGTAGACATACTTGAGCTTGCCGATATTCGAGGTGCCGTAATAGGCGATCGGAATATCTTCTTCCGCCGGCAGCGGGCAAGGCATCGACGGGCTCCACAGGTACTCGTTGCCGAGCTTGCTGTAGGCAAAGCGATGGATCTTGTCCAGGCTGGCCAGGGTGTCCGCCGGGTCGGCCAGGGCGGGAGTGATGAACTCCAGCAGCGACTCGGAGTAGTCGGTGGTGATTTGTTCGTTGGTCAGTGCGGAGCCCAGCTCTTCGGGATGCGGTGTCTGCGCCAGACGAGCTTCGCCGGTGACGCGCAGGCATTCACGCTCGATGCCGTGCAGGCACTGTTCGAGCAGAGAGAGGTGGTCGCGCTCGCCGAGCAGAGCCAGGCGGCGGTTGAGAAGTTCGCTCAAGTTGGATTCCTTCACGCGTCGGTCGCCCCAATATGGGGGTGGGCAAGACGGTCTACAAGGGTGAAGTTGAGAACTGGCGTGGTCGCCTGGTAAATATCAGAAAACGCCGACACTTCCTCCCTGGGTCGGAGGCAGTGAAAGGGAAAACCCCGACACTGCGTTCACAGTGTCGAAATTAACCCAAATCGAGCCGGGGCGGCTAGAGAACAGCGAAGGTGCCTTGTGCTTTCGCGACAAGTTTGTCGCCTTGACGCACTTGCGCCTCGACCACCAGGGTGCGGCGGCCGGGGTGGATGACCGTGGCGACGCACAATACTTCGCCTTCGGCCACCGCCCGCATGTAGTTGATCTTGCACTCGATGGTCACACTGCGCTGGTCAAAACCATGGGAGCTGGAGCAGGCCAGTCCCATGGTGATGTCCACCAGGCTGAAGATCGCCCCGCCGTGCATCACGTTGCCGCGATTGCGCAGGTGCGGCTCCAGTGCCAGGGCCACCTCGGCAACACCGGTTTCCAGGCGTTGCAGGCGGCAGCCGAGCATCTCGCTGAAAGCGCTCTGGGTGAGGCCCTCAGGAATGTCCATCAGCGTTTCTTCAACTGTTTGGCGTTGGCGAACAGCGAGGCCATGGCATTGTTGCTTGGCGCCGCCGGGGTGCTTTCCTTGCGCGGCGCGGTGTTCTGCGACGGCCGTGGTGCCGAACCCGGGCGCGAGCCGCGGGCACCGTCGACTTTCTCGCCCGGGGTGTCGCTCATGCGCATCGACAGGCCGACGCGTTTGCGCGGGATGTCGACTTCCATGACCTTGACCTTCACCACATCGCCGGCTTTCACCGCTTCACGCGGGTCCTTGATGAATTTCTCGGACAGCGCCGAGATGTGCACCAGGCCGTCCTGGTGTACGCCGATATCGACAAAGGCACCGAAGTTGGTGACGTTGGTCACCACGCCTTCGAGGATCATCCCCGGCTCCAGGTCCTTGAGGTCCTCGACGCCGTCCTGGAACGAGGCGGTCTTGAACTCGGGACGCGGGTCGCGGCCGGGCTTCTCCAGTTCCTGGAGAATGTCGGTGACGGTGGGCAGACCGAAGGTTTCATCGGTGAATTTCTTCGGGTCCAGGCGCTTGAGGAAGCTGGCGTCGCCGATCAGCGAGCGGATGTCGCGGTCGGTTTCGGCGGCGATGCGCTGTACCAGCGGGTAGGCTTCCGGGTGCACGGCGGAGGAGTCCAGCGGATTGTCGCCGTTCATCACCCGCAGGAAGCCGGCGGCCTGCTCGAAGGTCTTCTCGCCAAGGCGGGCGACTTTCTTCAGTGCGGCGCGGGTCTTGAACGCACCGTTTTCATCGCGGTGGTTGACGATGTTCTGCGCCAGGGTCGGGTTGAGCCCGGAAATCCGTGCCAGCAACGCCACCGAGGCGGTGTTCACGTCGACGCCGACGGCGTTCACGCAGTCTTCCACCACCGCATCCAGGCCACGGGCCAGCTTGAGCTGGGACACGTCGTGCTGGTACTGGCCAACACCGATTGATTTCGGATCGATCTTCACCAGCTCGGCCAGCGGGTCCTGCAGGCGACGGGCAATGGACACGGCGCCACGGATCGACACATCCAGGTCCGGGAACTCCTTGGACGCCAGTTCAGAGGCCGAGTACACCGAGGCGCCGGCTTCGGAAACCATGACCTTGGTCATCTTCATGGCCGGGTATTTCTTGATCAGCTCGGCGGCCAGCTTGTCGGTTTCACGGCTGGCGGTGCCGTTGCCGATGGCGATCAGGTCCACCGAATGCTTGGCGCACAAGGCGGCGAGCACGGCCAGGGTCTGGTCCCACTTGTTGTGCGGCACGTGCGGGTAGACGGTGGCATGGTCGAGCAGCTTGCCGGTGGCGTCCACCACCGCGACCTTGCAACCGGTGCGCAGGCCCGGGTCGAGGCCCAGGGTCGCGCGCGGGCCGGCCGGGGCGGCCAGCAGCAGGTCGTGCAGGTTGTGGGCGAACACATTGATCGCCTCGGTTTCCGCGCCGTCGCGCAGCTCGCCCAGCAGGTCGGTTTCCAGGTGGGTGTAGAGCTTGACCTTCCAGGTCCAGCGCACCACTTCGCCCAGCCATTTATCGGCGGGACGGTTCTGGTTCTGGATGCCGAACTGCTGTCCGATCATGCCTTCGCACGGGTGCATGCTGCCTGGCTGCTCGTCGCCGACTTTCAGCGCGGAGCTGAGGATACCTTCGTTGCGGCCACGGAAAATCGCCAGGGCGCGGTGCGACGGCATGCTTTTCAGCGGCTCGTCGTGTTCGAAGTAGTCGCGGAACTTGGAACCTTCCTCTTCCTTGCCGGCGATGACCCGGGCACTCAGGGTGGCTTCCTGCTTGAGGTAGTTGCGCAGCTTGTCCAGCAGGCCGGCGTCTTCGGCGAAGCGTTCCATCAGGATGTACTTGGCGCCTTCCAGGGCCGCCTTCACGTCCGCCACGCCTTTTTCGCCGTCGACGAAGCGCGCGGCTTCGCTTTCCGGATTCAGCATCGGGTCGTTGAACAGGCCATCCGCCAACTCGCCGAGGCCGGCTTCCAGGGCGATCTGGCCCTTGGTGCGGCGCTTCTGCTTGTACGGCAGGTAAAGGTCTTCGAGGCGGGTCTTGGTGTCGGCCAGCTTGATATCGCGGGCCAATTCCGGGGTCAGCTTGCCTTGCTCCTCGATGCTGGCGAGGATGCTGATACGCCGTTCGTCGAGTTCTCGCAGGTAGCGCAGGCGCTCTTCCAGGTGACGCAGCTGGATGTCATCCAGGCTGCCGGTCACTTCCTTGCGGTAGCGCGCGATGAAGGGCACGGTGGAGCCTTCATCGAGTAGAGCGACGGCCGCTTCGACCTGTTGTGGGCGGACGCCGAGTTCTTCGGCGATGCGGCTGTTGATGCTGTCCATAAAACCACCTGACAAAGTGTGAAAGCAGACGCGTCGAGGCTCTCAAGCCATCGGGACGAATCTGGTTTGGGATCAAAAGGCAGCCTTGAGACCCATGAAATCAGCACATTGCTGTGTGCCTTGGAAAATAAAGAGCGGCACGCCACAGCAATGATCAGACGTTGCCTGAGACAAGAGGCGGCGCATTATAACCAGCGTTCCAGGCTTGCGGGGATTGTGCACCGGCGCAGGGCCTTTAGAGCGTTTACTGGTAGTTGAGGAAAAATCTGCTAACAATGCACCGGATACGGATAAGGGCCGCTGGGCCCATAATGCGTGCCGAGATCAAAGGAGCATCCAATGAGCAGCACTGCAAACCCTGCTGAAGGCGAAAAAATTCTCATCGTTGATGACGATCCCGGGCTGAGCAGCCTGCTGGAACGTTTTTTCACCAGCAAGGGCTATCGCGCCCGCGCAGTGGCGAATACAGAACAAATGGACCGCCTGCTGTCGCGGGAGGTTTTCAACCTGGTGGTCCTCGACCTGATGCTGCCCGGCGAAGACGGCCTGACCGCCTGCCGTCGCCTGCGCGCGGCGAACAACCAGGTGCCGATCATCATGCTCACCGCCAAGGGCGACGAGCTGAGCCGGATCAAGGGCCTGGAACTGGGCGCCGACGATTACCTGGCCAAACCCTTCAACCCGGATGAACTGATGGCCCGGGTCAAGGCCGTATTGCGTCGCCAGTCGGCACCGGTGCCGGGCGCGCCGGGCAGCGAAGACGAAAGCGTGACCTTCGGGGACTACGAGCTGTCCCTGGCCACCCGCGAACTCAAGCGCGGTGAAGAAGTGCACATGCTCACCACCGGCGAGTTCGCCGTGCTCAAGGCGCTGGTCATGCATGCCCGCGAGCCGCTGACCCGCGACAAGCTGATGAACCTGGCCCGGGGTCGTGAATGGGATGCCCTGGAGCGTTCCATCGACGTGCAGATTTCCCGTCTGCGCCGCATGATCGAACCGGACCCGTCCAAGCCGCGCTATATCCAGACCGTCTGGGGCGTGGGTTACGTGTTCGTGCCGGACGGCGCCGCGACCAAGTGACGATGCCCGGTGCCTGTTGACGGGCGCCTGTTGATTGGTAGGAACGATTCGCCCGGGCGCGCAAGCCCCCGGGCGAGTTGCAATCCGCAATATGCGAGCTCGCCCGCTCGCCTCTGCAAAGTGTCCAGCGGCTGCCCATGAAAACCCCTCTCTGGTTCCCCCAAAGTTTCTTCGCCCGTACCCTCTGGCTGGTGCTGATCGTCGTGCTGTTCTCCAAGGCACTGACTTTGGTGTACCTGCTGATGAACGAAGACGTGCTGGTGGACCGCCAGTACAGTCACGGCGTGGCCCTGACCCTGCGCGCCTATTGGGCGGCGGACGAGGACGATCGCGACAAGATCGCCGATGCCGCCGGCTTGATCCGCGTGGTTAGTGGCGGGGTGCCGGAAGGCGAACAGCACTGGCCCTACAGCGAGATCTACCAGCGCCAGATGCAGGCCGAACTGGGCGCCGACACCGAGGTGCGGCTGCGCATGCACTCGCCCCCGGCCCTTTGGGTGCGGGCGCCGAGCCTGGGCGCCGGCTGGTTGAAAGTGCCGCTGTATCCGCATCCGTTGCGTGGGCAGAAAATCTGGAGCGTGCTGGGCTGGTTCCTGGCCATCGGGCTACTTTCCACCGCTTCGGCCTGGATCTTCGTCAGTCAGCTCAACCAGCCGCTGAAACGCCTGGTGGATGCCGCGCGACAACTGGGGCAGGGGCGCAGCGTGCGGCTGCCGATCAGTGATACCCCCAGCGAAATGACCGAGGTCTACCGGGCCTTCAACCAGATGGCCGAGGACGTCGAACAGGCGGGGCGAGAACGGGAGTTGATGCTGGCCGGGGTGTCCCATGACCTGCGCACGCCGTTGACGCGGCTGCGCCTGTCACTGGAGCTGATGGGCAGCCACGATGATCTCAGCGACGAGATGGTCCGGGATATCGAGGACATGGACGCGATTCTCGACCAGTTCCTCGCCTTTATCCGTGACGGTCGTGACGAGTCGGTGGAAGAGGTCGACCTGAGCGAGCTGGTGCGCGAAGTGGTGGCTCCCTATAACCAGAGCGAAGAGCGGGTGCGCACGCGGCTGCAACCGATCCAGCCGTTCCCGTTGCGCCGGGTGTCGATGAAGCGGCTGTTGAACAACCTGATCGGCAACGCCTTGCACCATGCCGGCGAAGGCGTGGAAGTGGCGGCCTACGTCTCGGGCGACAGCAGCGCGCCGTATGTGGTGCTGAGTGTCATGGACCGGGGGGCGGGGATCGATCCGGCGGAACTGGAAGGCATCTTCAACCCCTTCACCCGGGGCGACAAGGCCCGTGGCGGCAAGGGCACGGGCCTGGGGTTGGCGATCGTCAGGCGGATCGCCTCGATGCACGGCGGCAATGTCGAACTGCGCAACCGCAGCGGTGGCGGCCTGGAAGCGCGGGTTCGTTTGCCGCTGGGGCTGATGCTGCCCCGCGACGCAGTCTAGGGCTCAGCCCTTGCCCTTGGTCCGGGTCATGTTCGGGCCGCCGTTCTTCTCGATGTGCTCGATGATGATCCCGGCAACGTCCTTGCCGGTGGTCACCTCGATGCCCTCCAGGCCGGGCGAGGAGTTCACCTCCATCACCAGCGGGCCGTGATTGGAGCGCAGGATATCCACCCCGGCCACGCTCAGGCCCATCACCTTGGCCGCGCGAATCGCGGTCATGCGTTCTTCCGGGGTGATCTTGATCAGGCTGGCGCTGCCGCCGCGATGCAGGTTGGAGCGGAACTCCCCAGGCTTGGCCTGGCGCTTCATCGACGCAATCACCTTGTCGCCCACCACGAAGCAGCGGATATCGGCACCACCGGCTTCCTTGATGTACTCCTGGACCATGATGTCCTGCTTCAGGCCCATGAACGCCTCGATCACCGACTCCGCCGCCGTCGCCGTCTCGCACAGCACCACGCCGATGCCCTGGGTGCCTTCGAGCACCTTGATCACCAGCGGTGCGCCGTTGACCATGGCGATCAGGTCGGGAATATCGTCCGGCGAGTGGGCAAAACCGGTCACCGGCAAGCCGATCCCGCGCCGTGAGAGCAGTTGCAGCGAACGCAGCTTGTCCCGTGAACGGGCGATGGCCACCGACTCGTTGAGGGGAAACACCCCCATCATTTCGAACTGGCGCAGCACCGCGCAGCCATAAAAGGTCACCGAGGCGCCGATCCGCGGGATCACCGCATCGAAACCTTCCAGGGGCTTGCCGCGATAGTGGATCTGCGGCTTGTGGCTGGCGATGTTCATATAGGCGCGCAGGGTGTCGACCACCACCATCTCATGGCCGCGGGCGACGCCGGCCTCTACCAGGCGACGAGTGGAATACAGACGCGGGTTACGCGACAGCACAGCGATCTTCATGCAACACCTGTGGCAGAGGTAGTAGTGACCGGGAAAACCGGCTTGTCTTGAACGTATTTGTGCCCCGGATTGACCACCAAGTGGCCATCGATCAGGGCTTTGGAGCCGAGCAACAGGCGATAACGCATGGCCTTGCGGCAGGCGAGGGTGAACTGCACCTGCCAGACCCGGTCGCCCAGGGCCAGGGTGGTGGCGATCACGTAACGCACCTGGGCGTGGCCGTTGGAGCTCTTGATGGTCTTCATCGTCAGCAGCGGCGCTTCGCAGCGGCGGTGACGCAGTTGCACCACACTGCCCAGGTGGGCGGTGAAACGCACCCACTTCTCACCGTCGCGCTCGAAGGGCTCGATTTCGGTGGCGTGGAGGCTGGAGGTACTGGCACCGGTGTCGATTTTCGCCCGCAGGCCGGCGACTCCCAAATCCGGAAGCGCCACCCACTCGCGCAGACCCACAACAGTCAAATGGTCAAATGTCTTCAAAATGCTCAACCGGTGAGAGAGGCGCTCTGGCTGCCCGGCAGCCGTAATCGCGGTATTCACGCAGAATATCGGGTAAATGGCGATAGTTATCTCTGCGACCTGTTTCAGGTCGTGAAATTACCCCCTGGATCACCTGGCATTCTAGACTGGCCAGGACCATTCAGCTTCGACAGCAACGGTAGTACAGTTCGACAATATTTCAGTTTGAGGACGGACAGTGGTGCAGAAAGCGGAAGAGGACGACAAGGTTCGGTTGGACAAGTGGTTGTGGGCGGCGCGCTTCTATAAAACCCGTGCCCTGGCCAAGGCGGCGATTGAAAGCGGCAAGGTGCATTGTCGCGGCGAGCGCTGCAAACCGGGCAAGGAGCCACGGGTGGGCGACGAGATCCAGATTCGCACCGGTTTCGACGAACGGACCGTGGTGGTGCAGGCGCTGTCGCTGGTCCGTCGCGGCGCCCCCGAAGCGCAGACGCTCTATGCTGAAACCGAGCAGAGCCTGGCCAAGCGCGAAGCCGCGGCGGTGCAACGCAAGGCCGGTGCGCTGGGCCTGACCACCGACGGCAAGCCGAGCAAGAAACAGCGCCGGGATCTGTTCAAGTTTCGTGGCAGCGGCGTGTAGGAGCCGGCTTGCTGGCGATGGCGATGCCGGACTCACCGCCGCCCTCACTGGCCGTGCACGGTTTAAAGGACCTTATGTCCTTGACTGGCCGCCATTCGCCCCCATGTTGCTTGGTACAAATCCCGTTTGTTCATAAAATGCTCAGCTTCCTTGGGCCGAACACCCCTATTCCTACTTTCAGAATTGATACCTATGTCAGACCTACCGGACACCGACTACACCCAGCGCTTCATCTTCGATGACAGCGACACCCGCGGCGAACTGGTGTCGCTGGAGCGCAGCTACGCCGAAGTGCTGGCCAAGCACCCCTACCCGGAGCCGATCGCGCAACTGCTCGGCGAGTTGATGGCCGCTGCGTCGTTGCTGGTCGGTACCCTGAAGTTCGACGGCCTGCTGATTCTCCAGGCGCGTTCCGAAGGCCCGGTGCCGCTGCTGATGATCGAGTGCTCCAGCGAGCGCGAGATCCGTGGCCTGGCCCGCTACGACGAGGAACTGATCCCGGCCAACGCGACCCTGGCCGACCTGATGCCCAATGGCGTCCTCGCCCTGACCGTCGATCCGACCCAGGGCCAGCGCTACCAGGGCATCGTCGACCTGGACGGCGAAACCCTGTCGGAGTGCTTCACCAACTACTTCGTCATGTCCCAGCAGGTCGGCACACGCTTCTGGCTCCACGCCGACGGCCGTCGTGCCCGTGGCATGCTGCTGCAACAACTGCCCGCCGACCGCCTGCGCGAGCAGGAAGAACGCGACGCCAGCTGGCAGCACCTGACCGCCATGGCCAGCACCCTGACCGCCGACGAACTGCTGAGCCTGGACAACGAAACCGTCCTGCACCGCCTCTACCACGAAGAAGCCGTGCGCCTGTTCGACCTCCAGCCGCTGCGTTTCCATTGCAGCTGTTCGCGGGAGCGTTCGGGCAATGCACTGGTCAGCCTGGGGCTGGAAGATGCCCAGCAACTGGTGGTCGAACACGGCGGCCATATCGAGGTCGATTGCCAGTTCTGCAACCAGCGTTACCTGTTCGACGCTGCTGATGTTTCGCAATTGTTTGCCGGTGCCGGCGTCGACACCCCGTCAGATACTCGTCACTAAAACGGTTCAGCGCAGGTAAATCTCCTGTCAAACGACAGAAAACGGGCGTTCTGACAGGAGGACCCTACTCTTTTTGGGCTTTTCTGGCATAATCCGGCCCACTTTTTTCGCGGTAGTAGTGCACGACTTTCTACTACAAAACGTTTGGAGCACTCGGCCAATGGCCGACGGGGAATCTCATGACGCAAGCAAACAATGCCGTGTACACCGATCTGAGTGTTGACGATCTGGTAAAAGAAGCCCTGGCTCGTGGTGAAGGCGAACTCGCCGACACCGGCGCGCTGGTAGTGCGCACCGGTCACCGTACCGGTCGTTCGCCGGTCGATCGTTTTATCGTTGAAGAGCCTTCCACCCAGGACGCCATTGCCTGGGGCCCGATCAACCGCAAGTTCCCGGCCGACAAGTTCGACGCCCTGTGGAACCGCGTTGAAGCCTTCATCGGCGAGCGCGAGCGTTTTGTTTCCCACGTACACGTCGGTTCCGACCCGGCGCACTACCTGCCGGTCAAGATGACCACTGGTACTGCCTGGCACAACCTGTTCGGCCGTTGCCTGTTCATCAACCCGGAAGCCGGCCAGTACAACGCCGGTGGCAAGGACGAGTGGCAGATCCTCAACGTGCCGGAGTTCGAGTGCGTGCCAGAGCGTGACGGCACCAACTCCGACGGTACCGTGATCCTCAACTTCGCGGCCAAGAAAGTCCTTATCGCCGGCATGCGTTACGCCGGTGAAATGAAAAAAGCCCTGTTCTCGGTGCAGAACTTCCTGCTGCCGGCCGTCGATGTACTGCCGATGCACTGCGCGGCGAACATGGGCGAAGAGGGCGACGTGACCCTGTTCTTCGGTCTGTCGGGCACCGGCAAGACCACCCTGTCGGCTGACGAAAGCCGTTACCTGATCGGTGACGACGAACACGGCTGGGGCGTGGGCGTGGTGTTCAACATCGAAGGCGGTTGCTATGCCAAGTGCATCGACCTGTCCGAGAAGAACGAGCCGGTGATCTGGAAAGCCATCCAGCACGGCGCCGTGCTGGAAAACGTCGTGCTGGACGCCAACAAGAAGGCCGACTACGCCGACGACAGCCTGACCCAGAACAGCCGTGCGGCCTACCCGCGCGAACTGATCGAAAAACGCGCACCGAAAAACCTCGGTGGCGAGCCAAACGCCGTGATCTTCCTGACCTGCGACCTGACCGGCGTACTGCCACCGGTGTCGATCCTCAGCGAAGAACAGGCCGCTTACCACTTCCTGTCCGGCTACACCGCTCTGGTGGGCTCGACTGAAATGGGTTCGGGCGCCGGCATCAAGTCGACCTTCTCCACCTGCTTCGGCGCACCGTTCTTCCCGCGTCCGGCTGGCGAATACGCTGAACTGCTGATCAAGCGTATCCGTGGTTTCGGTTCCAAGGTCTATCTGGTCAACACCGGCTGGACCGGCGGCGGCTACGGCGTTGGCAAGCGCTTCAATATCCCGACTACTCGTGGCGTGATTGCCGCGATCCAGAGCGGCGCGTTGATTGGCGCCGAGACCGAGCACCTGGACACCATCAACCTGGACGTGCCATTGGCCGTACCGGGCGTCGAGACTGGCCTGTTGAACCCACGCAACACCTGGGCTGACAAGGCTGCCTACGACGAAGCGGCGAAAGCGCTGGCGGGTCTGTTCATCGAGAACTTCAAGAAGTTCGACGTGAGCGACGCGATCAAGGCGGCTGGGCCTAAGTTGTAAGTATCGGTTGCTCTGCTGGTTGAAAAGAAAGCCGCCCCTCGGGGCGGCTTTTTGGTTAATGCGGGTTTGAAAGCCAAAGTGATGGGGGACTGTATTTGTTCACCAAGAGCGTGAGGTGCCGCGACACTTTTTGAGGATCGCTTCCATCGTCGGAAGTGGTCTTTCCAGATCGGCAGGTGTGGTGTTGAAACCTGCCAGGCGAAGGCTTGCCAGGCAGTTTGATCTGCGGATCTTGTTGTAGTGATCCTGCTTTTCTTGAAAGGTCAATTTGCTTATAAGGCTTGCCTCTGGGCAGAGGTTTTAAAGTGTAACGCTAGCCCATGATTCGGGCTGGGCATGGGCGATGTATAGCGTTCATCTGCGAGCCCTGTTTCGCAGCGATTCACGTTTGGCGGAAAACAACTGCTGAGCATCTTCATCGGAAATGCTGGGGCGAGGGTCGTCGATACTCTCTTGAGCCTGGGCTTTGAACCACTTGTCATAGTGGGCGAGTAATACTTCATTGAGCCTGCCTTCATCACTGATGATGTCCGGGCGTTCTTGTAGAAAGTCCGAGTCAGCAGCGGGCAGCTCCGCCAGCGATTGCCAGCTGGGGCGCACTGGGCGCAGGGTGATTACATCTCCATTTGCCTGCTCAAGCATTGTCTGAATTGTCACCTGATTACCTCCAGAATGGATTTTCTGCGGGCTATGAGAGGCTGTGTCAGAAAGCCGAATGCAAATAATGAAGGCGCTGATACCTGCTGTGGATCAGCTCTTACCTTCATTCTCGTAGCCAGACTCTCAAAATGGGTTGTGAATTACCCAAGCTAAGTAGGCCATTTCCTATAGAGAAATGGCCTGTCTTTGATGGTGTTACTGAGCGACTTGCCTGCTCAATGCCATAGTCCGCTGCTGAACCAACTGCAACAGGTCGCAGCCTTCACGTACCAACAGGTACGCGGCATTGGTGACGTGGGTGAAGTCTTTGTCGCAGGTGGTGACAAGGCTCACGCACGTCATGGTTTCCAGCAGGTCGCTGGCGGCCTGAAGGCGTTGGTAGGCGCTGGTTTGCAGGTCGTCGAGGCTGGCGTTGGTGTCGATGACCAGGACGGGAATAGTGGTGAAATTGGTGCTGAGAGGAATATAGCGTTCCATGGGGTAACCCTTTGTTTGCTGTTTAAGTAACCGCCATCATCGTGACCAAGCGATGGGTGGCGGCTGTGCACGGGTTGGTCAACCGGAACAGCAACCGGCACGCCCGAGGGCGTCCCGCACACAGCCGCCATAGCAATACGCTGCAAAGGCTGAGATGCCCGCAGTGCATGAAATGGCACTTGTGTGCGCTGTTTGTAGGGTGACCAAACCCTATCGCTGAATTGGCAGCGACGGCGCGAACTATAGGGGGCTTCATCGCGGCTCCGCAAGCCGTGGCATTTTGGATTGTCAGGTGGCTACCTATCGGTTTGGCCATTCAGCCTGCTATAGCGGTTTTATGGTGCTTTTTTCTTGACAAAATCCAACTGGCAAAGGCTACATGTCCACAGTCCATGGACTGTGGACATGTGAGGTTCTATTGAGATGAAAAGTCAAGATGTGTTGCTTCTCTTCAAATTGATCAGCTTGGAAAAGCAGGCTCAGGAAGATCTGAGTCGAGAGCGACGGCTGGAAATTTCCGAAAGCACTGGTGAGATAGGTCAATTTTTGTACGGCAATCCAGAGGACTTGTTCAGTCATCGGGACACGATGAGCTTCCATCTCTCGGACGCTTTGGAGTGGCAAGGTTGGGACTATCAGGCTGAGCCTGCTGATCAGCAGAGCGACGACAGCTACACGGTCCGAGCCTTGGCTGCGTCGTTGAGCTTGAGCAAAAGTGAAGTTTCAAACGCCCTGACTCGCTGCCGTGACATCGGTCTCGTAACGCTTGGATACGAAGACGGCCTGCCAAAGGCCAATAGTCGTGCTTTGCTGGATCTTGTGGCTAATGGGCTCAAGTACGTTTTTCCGGTAAGGCCCGGTGCGACAGTTCGCGGTATTCCTACCGGTTTTGCCGCACCGATCCTGGAAGGAAAGGTCATGAGCGGGGGCGACCTGATACCGGTCTGGCCGGATCCCAAGGGAAAAAAGAAGGGCCAGGCGGTGGCTCCGATTTACAAGACTGTCCCCGAGGCGGTCAAGCGAGATTACCTGCTTTACCACTATCTGGCATTGGTCGACGCCATACGTTTGGGAAGCCCGCGAGAAGCCGATGTGGCGAACCAGCTACTGAGAAAATGGATTCTTCATGAGTGAGCAACAGAAAGCCCTGTTGGAAATGCTGGATGTGGTCGCTCAGGCTCTGGGTGAGGAACTCTGCCAGCAGGTGGCATTTGTCGGCGGCTGCACCACGGCCTTGTTGGTGACCGATGAGGTGACGCTTGAGGACCTGCGTTTTACCGATGATGTTGATCTGGTCGTGCAACTGGCCGGTTATGCAGGTTGGCCAAGGTTGATGGAGCAACTTCGTAGTCGAGGCTTCATGGAAAGCCCTCTGGATGACGTTAATTGTCGAATGCGTCTTGGCGAGTTGAAGGTCGATTTCATGCCTTCCGACAAAGCGATTCTGGGCTACAGCAACCGTTGGTTCGATGAGGGTTTTCAGCACGCTCGGCTCCACCGTCTGCCCAGCGGTGCGCAAATACGTGTCTTCGCGCCACCCTACTTTCTCGGTACCAAGTTTGAAGCCTACAAAGGACGAGGCGGTGGTGACACGCTCAATAGCAAGGATATCGAGGACATCGTCAACCTGGTTGATGGGCGCGAGGAGTTAGTGGCCGAAGTGAGCAATGCCGCTCTGCCGCTCAAGCAGTATCTCAGTGAACATATGACCGAACTGATCAACAACAGGGATTTTTCCTATGTGGTGCAGAGCGCCGCTCGGGGCGATCGTGGGCGTGAGGCCATTATTTTTGGTCGACTGAAGCAGATGGCAAAGGGGTAGTCAGTTCATGCCCATCGACCATGTACTGACGATTCAAGGTGGGCGAACGAGCGATAACAGGGATTGCACCGGATTTGCCTCACAGGAGCACCACCACCTTTACCTGCTGGCTGACGGCTCGACTTCGTCTTCGCAGAGCGCTGAGTTGGCCAAGGCCCTGATTGCGCATATGGAGGGTGGTTTTGGGCAATTAAGTGCAAGGCAATTGCATCCAGACAGGGTTGAAGCGGCGTTATTACAGTTGCTGAGTGAGGGGCATGACTCACTCGCCAGGGTATTTGCCCCATCAAGTACCAGCTATTTGATCGTGCTATTTACCCCTGACGAGGTCCTTGCGATTCATGCTGGAGATTGTTGTTTGGGTCGGGTTCTAGAGTCCGGTGAGGTTGAGTGGTTGACCTTGCCCCATTGCCGAGCCAACTGGCGAGGTGATTTGACCCATGCACAGATTGCGATACATGCCGACCGCCACAGTCTGACGCGCTGTTTCAGCGCAAGGCGTGAGCATTCTCCTCAGGTCAGTCGATTCCAGGTGTCAGATGGCTCGCGTTGGGTTTTGGCAACGGACGGGTTTTGGGCGGACCTTTGCCCTGTCAAACAACGGAAACATCTGGAAAGTGGTGCGTTATTGGCGCCGGATAGCGATGACGACCTGACGATTATCGACGTCCGGTTCTGACTTACTCCGCCGCGCTATACGTCTTCATCGCCGTGCAATAACGCACCTGCATCCCCTTGCTTTTCTCATCCTGATCGCGGTTCCAGCGCTTCTCCCATTCGCTGCACTGTTCCTTGAAAAAGACCTCCGCCGATTTGCGGCATTCGCGGCGCTCGGTGCTGCCGGCCAGGAAGTTACCGCAGACGCTGGCGTTGTCGATGACGTTGTTGAAGATCCGCCATTTCGCCTGGTAGCGGTCACGACCGTCCCATTCACGAATGCTGACCGTGGCGATTTCGTACTGGCGTGTCTGCCTGGCTTCAGGCGCATTCAAGTTGGCCTGGTAACCGGCCAGGTAGCTGGCCGACACCAGACCCTGGACCTTCGGCACGGGTGCCGAGACTGTCGCGGGCGCTGCCGTTGCCGCAGGAGCCTGGGTCTGCACCACGACCACCACTTGCGGTGCCGGCGCCGGAACGAGTTTGGCGGTGGGTTCCGGATGCGCCTGCACCGGCTCCACTGGCGCCATCGGCGCTTCGGGCGGTTCGGATGTTTCAGTCGGCATCGGCTCAGCCGCCGGCAGTGCCGGGATAGGGATTGGGTGGCTGTTGTTACGGTTGACCGTCATGTAGCCGAGCATGCCCACCAGTATCAGCACCAACACCCACATGCCGTAGGACTTCGGTTGCACGGGGCGCGGGACTTTCTGTTTGGCCGGGTGCGATCCCAGCACCACATCGAAATGTTCGGGGTGCAGGCGTTTGAAACGGATGACGCCATCGTCATCTTCTTGCTCGGGGGGATGCATATCGCCGCTGCCTTCCTTGGTGAGTCAGCGGGTTATCGGCGCTTTCTCGTGGGCTTTAAGGGGAGTCGCAGATTAAATCGTTAAACGGCCGTTGGCGAGTAACGACGACTCCACAAAAATGAAACTTTCCCTGATAGAAAGGCGAGACGGATGACAAGGCCGTTGCCCCGGCATTCGGCAGTTCGGCCAAATCGACAACGCGCCCTGTCTGGCGCGTTGTTCGTTTATGGAGGCCGTTATCGGTAGGCGAGATTGGTCGGCTGCTGCTTCGCACGTTCGCCTGCCAGTCGCGTCGCTGCCGCCAGGTCCATCAGGCCGCGCCCGTAAGCCTCGCCCTTGGCAAACAGTCCGCTGTTGTTGGCGCTATCGAGCAATACATCGCGCAGTTGCTGGGGCGTGAGTTCGGGAAAGCGACTTTGCAGGGCGGCGAGCGCACCACTGACCAGCGCCACGGCAGGCGAGGTGCCGGCCGTTTCCTTGTAGCCGCCCTTGGCACTGGTGGTCAGCAAACCTTTGTCGACGCCACCATCCCCGCCCGGGACCGCGATGCACCAGCGTTCGGCCACGCCACAGTAGTTGGACTTCTGGTTGATGGCCGTGCCGTCGTTCTTCAGCGCCACCACGGCGATCCAACCCTTTTCCAGCTCCGGCAAGGCCATGGGCAGGCCAGGTTCGGCCAGGGGTTCGCGGCGTAGCTCATTGCCCGTGGGAAAAACAAACACGGCACCGTCGGCCACCAACTGGCGAGCGACCGGTAAGGAGTCGCCCATCACTTGTTTGTAACGCGCTTCAGTGATTTCGGTGGCGGGAATGTCGTTGGCCCAGGAGTTACTCAGGATTCGGGCCCCGGCGGCGAAGCTGTCTTTCCAGGCGCGGGCGATCTGATCGTCGAAAAAGAACGGTTCGTTGTTGTCGCCGATGCGCATCGCTATGAGCTTGGCGTCGAAAGCGATGCCGTGCATGCCTTGGCCGTCGCGGTTGGCGGCGATAATGCCGGCCATCTGGGTGCCATGGCCGTGGGGATCGATCAGTTCGGGGATGTCGCGTACATAGTCGTGACCGGGGGTGGCGAGACGGCCCTTGAATTCGGGCAGTTCAGGGTTGAGGCCCGAGTCGATGATGGCCACGCTGACACCTTTGCCGGTGCCACCCTGTGCATAAAGTGCCGATGCCTTGACCAGGAGCAGGGCGCGTTGGGCGTTGTATTCCGGGGTTTCGAAGCGGCTGGAGGGTGGCTCGGTCCCGGTCTTGCCTGACTGCTTGAAGTCCAGGTCGTACAGGCAGCCACCGAGCATGAGTGGGGTCAGCAGCAGGCCCCGACTAAGCAGCGAAGAGAGACGTTGAAGTACAGAATCCATGTGAAGCTCCTGTGCAAACGACAGCCCTTGAACCGTCCGTTTCAAGGGCAGGGCAGTCGGGTTCTGAGTGTCAGTCCCCCAAGTGGCTTCGATGTAATCGGTATTTTCACCAGGACGCACCTGATGATTTGTATCCGGGTATTGGTCGCTATCCCGCAGCTCCGGCCCGCTTTGCGCTAGTCTGGCGCGCCGTAGCAGTTTGTAATGCTTGCCTCGGACCTTTTCTCGCCCGACCGCCTAGGGTTTGTTTATCCACAGCGGTCAACGGAGTGACAGCTTATGCACGACACCCTCCAGCGGGTTTTTGGTTATCCACAGTTTCGCGACGGTCAGGAGGCAGCGATCAGTGCGGTATTGGCCGGGCGTTCGGCGGCGGCGATCTTTCCTACCGGTTCCGGCAAGTCCTTGTGTTATCAACTGCCGGCGCTGCTCCTGCCACACCTGACGCTGGTGGTGTCGCCGCTGCTGGCGCTGATGCAGGACCAGTTGGCGTTTCTGCAACGGCACGGCATTGCGGCGGCGAGCATCGACTCGGCCCAGAGCCGCGATGAAGCCAATGCGGTGATGGCCCGGGCGCGCTCCGGCGAGCTGAAGATCCTGATGATTTCCGTGGAACGCCTGAAGAACGAGCGCTTTCGCAACTTTCTCCAGCAGGTGCAGATTTCCCTGTTGGTGGTGGACGAGGCGCACTGTATTTCCGAGTGGGGCCACAATTTCCGTCCGGACTATCTGAAGCTGCCGGACTATCAGCGCCAGTTCCGTATTCCCCAGGCCTTGCTGCTGACCGCCACCGCAACGCCGAAAGTGATCGCCGATATGCAGGCCAAGTTCGCCATTGCACCGGATGATGTGGTCACCACCGGTTTCTATCGGCCGAACCTGAACCTGTTGGTGGAATCGGTCGGTGGCCAGGACAAGCATCGCCGGCTGGTGGAATGGTTGGGCGGGCACCTCGGGCAGCCGAGTATCGTCTACGTCACCTTGCAGAAGACCGCCGAGCAGATCGCCCAGCACCTGAGTCGGAACGAAATTCCGGCCACGGCCTATCACGCCGGCTTGCCCCATGAGCAACGGGAGGCTATCCAGAAGCAGTTCATGGGCGGGCAGTTGAACTGCATTGTCGCCACCATCGCCTTCGGCATGGGCATCGACAAGGCCGATATCCGCAACGTGGTGCATTTCGACCTGCCCAAGTCCATCGAGAACTACAGCCAGGAAATAGGTCGGGCCGGGCGCGACGGCCAGCCGTCCGATTGCCTGGTACTGGCCAATCGCGACAGCCTCAATGTGCTGGAGAACTTCGTCTACGGCGATACGCCGGAGCTGGAGGGGATTCGACGGGTGCTGGACGAGCTGAAGGGCGCTATCCCGGATGGCCAGTGGGAGTTCCTGCTCGGGCCCTTGGCGGACCAGAGCAATATCCGCCAGTTGCCGCTCAAGACCTTGCTGGTGCAGCTGGAGTTGCGTGGCTTGATCGCGCCGCGTTATGCGTATTTCGCCGAGTACCGTTTCAAGTTCCTGGTGGAGCCCGAGGTGTTGCTGGCGAAGTTCGAGGGCGAGCGGCGCGACTTTGTCTCGGCGATTATCCAGACCTCCAGCCGCGCCCGGACCTGGGCCACGGTGAACTTCGACGCCTTGTATCAACAGCATCAGGCCGAACGCGGCCGGGTGGTGAAGGCCTTGGACTTTTTCCAGGAGCGGCGCTGGATCGAGCTGGAAAGCAAGCAGATGACCGAGGTCTACAGCCTGTTGGTCAGCGACTTCGATCCCCATGCCCTGAGCCTGGAGCTGTACGCCTATTTTGCCCAGCATGAGGTCAGCGAGATTGCACGGATTCACGCGATGCTGGCGTTGTTTGCCACCGAGCAGTGCCTGGGTTATCGGCTGGCCCGCTATTTCGGCGACGAGCAGGCGCCCGAGCATTGCGGGCATTGTTCGGTGTGTCACGGACAGGTGGCGTGCCTGCCAGAACCGCCGGCATTGCCTGCCCTCGATCAGCGTGATTTCCCGGGGCTGTGCAGTGGATTTATCCACAGACACCAGGAGTACAACGGGCATTCGCCCAGTGCGGAGTGCCTGACGCGATTCCTGTGCGGTATCAGCGTGCCCTTGTTTACGAAGTTGAAGGCAAGGGCGCTGCCGGGGTTTTCGGCGCTGGAGGCTTATCCCTATGCGGATGTGCGGGAGTGGGTCGCGGCCTGGTCCCTTGAGGGGCAGGCACAAACCGCATAGGCGCTATTCAAGGCACCCCCTGAAATTGCTCGGAACACGGTCCCTGTAGGAGCCGGCTTGCTGGCGATGGCGATGTCACATTCACCGTCGTCACCTCCAGCGAGCCAGCTCGAAAGACCTCAGGCTATCGCGGCCGATCACTAAGCACCGCGTACTCGTCACCCTCCAGCATAAAACCCGCGACTTCACGCATGCCCAGGCGTTCATGGGCGCGCAGCGAGGCGCTGTTGTCCCGGCGTATGAATAGAATCGCTTCACGGCCGGGGCAATACCGCTGAAGTTGTGCGTAGAGCCGAGGCAGAAGGCCTTGGCCCCTTTCCGTGCTGGCAATACAGGCGGGGCCGTACACATAGGCGTCGGGCGTGCCTGGCCAGGCGGCCAGCATGGCGGTGATCGACGGCGGGGCGGGGTGCATGTCTTTTGCCGCGCTGAACAGCACGCCAACGACCCTGTCATCGCGGGAGGCGACCACCACGGGTGAGCCGCCAAGGGCCATCTGCCTGACCTTGTCGAGAGGGAATTCCCCGGTCAGTGAGCCGCCCTGGGAAGGGGCATTGGCCTGGAGCAGTTGGGCGATACCCTCGATGTCCGCGGCGCTAGCAAGGTGGATGCTGTACATGAGTAGTCTCCTTGGGGGGAGGCGAACCTACTGCATGGATGGCGCCCGGGCTTTCATATTACGCCCGGATTTCGACCGTTACAGGCCCGGATGTATTGCATTCAGTTTTCAGGCGGAGTGGCTGTCAGGTTCTGACCCACCGCCAATCCCGCGCGGATCGCGGCCAGCGCGGCCTGGTAGTAGGCCTTGCCTTCCGGCGACTCGGCAAAGGTGCTGAATTCTTCCAGCTCCGGGTCGGACAGGCCACGATAGACATAGAGCAGGGTGTTATCCAGGTCGCTGCCGATCTGTTCCATCAACCGCTCGCGCTGGCCGTTCAACATGCCTTGCGCCGCGCCGGCACCGAGCAGGCCGGGGATCATCGAGCTCAGGCTGTCGGCCGCGACGCCGGCGATAGCCAGGCTGACTTCGGCCCCGGCTTCGCGCGCCGGCAGCGCACGGCCCAGGTGGTTGATCAGCAGGCGACGGGTGGCACTGGCTTCGATATGCGGCAGGCCCTTGGCGTTCTTGGCCAATTGGTCGCGGCGGGTGGCGAGCAATTCAGCGGAAACGATCTTGCGTCCCAGCGGTGACTGGAAGAACGTCAGGGCCGGCTTCGGATTGGCGAGGTTCTGGCGCAACTGGGCCTCGGCCCGCTGGTCCATGGCCTCGGGCGCGAAACGCTGGTTGCTGTTGCTCACCAGCGCGTCATAGACCGCCGGCGGCAGGCTGTTGCGGTACTTTTGCTGGGCGGCGCTCAGGGCATCGTTGAAATGCGCGCGTTGTTCCGGCCAACCGGCGACCCGGTACAGCTGGTCGTGGTTGTCTGCCCAGGCGGGCAAGGTGCAGAACATCAACAGCGAAAAAAGCAAACGGCGCATAGGGACTCCTGTCTACAGCCGGCTATTGTCCCGGCGAGCGCGGTACTTGTCGAGAATTCCTGTAAGTCGTTCGGGGGGCTCTGTCGGATTTCCGGGCATCTGGATACTATGCGCGGCATGCACATTCCCTCTGATCACCCGCTGCTGTTACGTATCGTCGACGATCTGGCCGAGCGCGGCTGGTCGCAGCAGAACATCTTCCTGCCGCAGGCGCTGACCCTTGCCCTGGCCGCCGAGTGCCGCCAGCGCGCCGCCGAGGGTGAGTTGGCCCCGGCTGGTGTCGGGCGCGGACCGGCCCAGGAAGTGCGCGAGGGGATTCGTGGCGATCATATCCAGTGGCTGGAACCGGGCCAGACCGGGCCCTGCGATGAATACATGGCGTTGATGGACAGCCTGCGCGAGGCCCTCAACCGTGGCCTGTTCCTGGGGCTCGAGGATTTCGAAAGTCATTTCGCGCTGTATCCGCCCGGCGCTTTCTACAAAAGACACGTGGACCGCTTTCGCGATGACGACCGACGGACGGTCTCGGCGGTGATCTACCTGAACGACGCCTGGTTGCCGGAGCACGGCGGCCAGTTGCGCATGTACCTCGGGGACGGCGTGGAGCACGACGTGGTTCCGACCGGCGGTTGCCTGGTGCTGTTCCTCTCGGGGGAGGTGCCCCATGAAGTCTTGCCGGCGACGCGCGAGCGCCTGTCGCTGACCGGCTGGTTCCGCCGGCGAGGGAGTGATCCGTTCCCATGATGCAGAAGATTCTGGTCAGTCGTTGCCTGCTGGGGCATCTGGTCCGTTATGACGGCGGGGCCAGCGGGCCTTATGCGCAGCTGTCCCGATGGCAGGATGAAGGGCGAGTGGTGCCGTTGTGCCCGGAAGTGGCCGGTGGCCTGCCGACGCCCCGTGCGGCGGCGGAAATTCCCGGCGGGCAGGGCGCTCAGGTACTGGAAGGGCTGGCCCGGGTGATCACCACCGAGGGCGAGGATGTCAGCGAGGCCTTTCTCTCTGGCGCGCACCAGGCGCTGGAGCTGGTACGGCGGCATGCCATCGGTATCGCGGTGCTCAAGGCCAACAGCCCGTCGTGCGGCAACCTGCTGGCCTACGACGGAACCTTCAGCGGGGTGAAGGTCCGCGGTGAAGGGGTGACGGCGGCGTTGTTGAAGCAGGCCGGGGTGCAGGTGTTCAGTGAGTTGGAACTGCCGGAAGCGCTTATCGCCCTGCAACGCCTGGAGCATCCCGCAGCGCCGTAAAACACCGGCTCACTGCTTCGGCGGCTGGGTCGCATCCATCCCTAACCACTTCTGCGAGAGCGCCGCCAGGCGCCCGTCGGCCTTCAAGCGTTGCAATGCGTTATTGAGGCTGGCCTGGAACGCCGGATTACCTTTCTGGAACGGAATCGCCAGGGTCACTGTCGGCGCCTCGGCCGCATCCTGGGTGATCGGCAGCGAGTCATCGCGCATGGCGAACGGAATCTGCGTGGGCAGGGTCTCCCGGGGCATCAGCCATTGCGCGCTGGTGTAACCATAAGGTTCGCTGAAGTCGTAACGTTTTTGCAGTTCCGCAGTCATAGGCATGTGGTTGATGGCGACATCGTATTTGCCCGTCTCGATGCCTTGCAGCAAATCGGCGGCATCGGTGGGGACGAACGAGGCTTGCACGTCCAGTTCCCGGGCCAGCTGTTCGCCCAGTTCGACTTCGAAGCCGGTCAGGTGGCCGTCTTCGGTAAAGCCGAAGGGCCGCATGTGGCCTTCCAGGGCAATGCGCAACTCGCCCCGGTCGTTGACGTCATCAATCAGTTCAGCCTGGACGAAAGGGCTGACGAAAGGCAGTAAAAGTAATAGGCCAGGCAGAAAACGCATGGTCGCTCCCGAATTGGAATACAAATATGTACCGTGCCGGTCGGGCACGTTTTGCTATGTTGTTGAGTGCCTTGGACCACAAATCGCCACAAAGTTGTCATAACCGTACTGAAATTGCGGAAAACTGGAGAAGTTGATGAAAACCTTAGTGTCTCGTATTGCGTTGGCTACTGTTTTGCTGGGTTCTTCGATGCTGGCGGTTGCGGATGATAATATTCCGCGGGTTGCGGCGCCCAAAAGCGCCAAGGTCTTTATCGTTTCGCCGAAAAACGGCGCTACGGTCGATAAGACCTTCACGGTCAAGTTCGGTATGAAAGGCCTGGTGCTCAAGCCGGCCGGTGATCTCACCCCAGGCTCGGGTCACCATCACCTGCTGGTCGACCAGACGGACCTGCCGGACCCAGCCCTGCCGATCCCGGCGACCGACACCGTGATCCACTACGGCAAGGCCCAGACCGAAACCCAACTGACCCTGACCCCGGGCAAGCACACCTTGCGACTGGTGGCGGGCGACAAGGGCCACATGCAGTTCAATCCGACCGTTGCCTCGAAAGTCATCACCGTCAACGTGAAGTAAATCCGCGACAGAAAAAAAGGGAGGCCCTCGCAGGCCTCCCTTTTTTCGTCCAGCGCTTGAGGCTTAGAACAGCACGCGGGACCGGATGGTGCCGTTGATGTGTTGCAGCTTCTCTTGCGCCAGGTCCGAGTACTCGGCGTCAACGTCGATCACCACGTAACCGACTTTCTCGTTGGTCTGCAGGAACTGACCGGAGATGTTAATGCCGTTTTCCGCGAAGACCTTGTTGATTTCGCTCATCACACCCGGGATGTTTTCGTGGATGTGCAG